>Ga0116217_10000011_pt1 | contig 233770 bp, 202 predicted proteins | sample Sb_taG_6_FD_89697 | JGI IMG/M metagenome (GOLD analysis project Ga0116217, IMG submission 89697) | Peat soil microbial communities from Weissenstadt, Germany - Sb_50d_4_PS metaG | ecosystem: Environmental > Terrestrial > Soil > Wetlands > Peat | place: Germany: Weissenstadt | collected...
ACCACCAACGACGGGCGCCAGCCCTGGGCTATCCAGGGTAGCCAATCTGTAGAGCGCCCTGATCAGATGTCCCGTTCCACACTCATGTGGGGTGGCTGCAGGGGCCGCGAGGGGTCCGGATCTGCGCGGCTTGAACATCCGGTACCTACTCTTTGAGATTGCGAGAATGGGGCTGTGGAAGGAAAGGGCAGATGTCACAGCCGGCACAACAATTGTTGTGGAAAAGGTACCTGCCAGATCGATTCAACTTAACAAGTCAACTAGCAGAGGCCGCGGCCGACATACGCTTTCTGCATTCCGCAATGAACCAATCGGCGCTCTTCAACAGTTGGTCCTGCGGATTGATGACGACATCGTAGCCGCCTAAGACAGCACCCTTGAGCACTTTAAGGAACGCTTCGTTCGCACGGCCATATTTCGCGGGCTGGTTCTTCAGCTTGAAGCAAACGAATTCCGGGCTGTGCCGCACACCATGGCGGGAAACAGTGAGGGTCTTCTTTTGAATCTCGACAATGTCCGTCCAGTTGACCACCACCCCGCGAGGCAGGGACAGTTGGCGCTGCGTCATACGAACAACCACCGGCAAATGATGGCGCAAGTAATTGCCGACCAGGGCTCCGGCAGCCGACGCGACACAAACCAGTAGACCCAAGCCAACGTTGTGCCGCACCATTAGCGGAGAAGCACCTAACAGGCCGAGGCAAAAAAAGATCCCGCTGAATACAATGAGAAGCCAGGCATAGAGAGGAGAAGAACAGATTTCAATGTCGGGCACGACTTGCGAGGAGGTCTTTGCGGCGATGCTTTGAGACGCTGGAGAGCCAAGGCCGCGAGCGATTCCCGTGTTCATGACTAGACGCCGATCTGCCCGCCGAGGCTGCCCCAGTCACCGGGACCCGACAGCGAGGCCTCGAAGTGGATGCAGGCGGAAGATCCTTCTTGCCTGGCAGACTATCCCTAGTCTAGAGCGTCGCAAACTTCCGGCAAATATGACCTTCGTAATCAAGTGCGTCGCTGGGAGAAAGGCTGTACCGAGGAGTTCGCGGAGAGCTGTCACAGAGAACGCGGGAGGAGAATGCCTTACTCGGAAACGCTGTGTTCTTCGTTCTGCGAACGGAGCACACGGTCCACTGAGTACGGGACGCGATGGCGGGGTTCGTGGTAGTGGCGCACCTGCATCTCACCGAGCAGCCCGATGGCGAGCAGGTTCAGTCCGCCGAGCAGCAGGCCCAGCGCAGCTATCATCAGCGGACCGTGCGTGGCCATGACGGGAACGTGCCGCAGGAACTTCTCCACTCCCAACCAGACTACGACGGCGCTGCCTCCGAAGATGCTGGCCATGCCCAGCGTGCCGAAGAAGTGCAGCGGGCGCGATAGGTAGCGCAGCAGAAAGCGGATGGTGATGAGATCGAAGAAAACACGGAAGGTGCGCGAAATGCCGTAATGCGACGCGCCCCGCTCCCGGTTCACATTGCGGATGGGCACTTCGCAGATGGAGGCGCCATACCAGGACGCGAGCGCGGGGATAAAGCGGTGCAGTTCGCCGTAGAGCGGCACCTGTTCCAGAATTTCGCGGCGATAAGCTTTGAACGTGGTGCCAAAGTCGTGAATGTCTACGCCACACAGCTTGGCCATCGTCCAGTTCGCGACGCGCGACGGTATGCGTCGCATCCAGAAGTTATCCACGCGAACCTTGCGCCAGCCGCTAACGATGTCGTAGCCTGCCGCGATCTTCTCGAGGAACAGCGGGATGTCGGCAGGATCGTGCTGCAGGTCACCATCCATGGCGATGACGTATTCGCCGCGGGCATGATCGAAACCGGCCGCCAGGCCTGCGGTCTGGCCGAAATTCCGGCGCAGCTTGACCACCGTCACCCGGCTGTCGACGGCCGCGATCTGGCCCAGCATGGCGAAGGTGTGATCGTTGGAGCCGTCATCCACCAACACAATCTCGAAAGTCTCGCCATGCGCCTCCATCACCGCCTTCAGGCGATCATAGAGATCGGTGACGTTCTCCTGTTCGTTGTGCAGCGGGACGACGATGGAGTACTTTGGCACAATCCGATTATTATAGCCTGAAAGTGTGGCCCGGACATCAATTCCTGCAACTGGCGTCGCCCGTCGGTAACCCGCCACGAGGTTGCAGGAGATTGTGCGGCTTTAGGCCGACTCCTTGAGCTTCAGGCGTGATTTGTTTTCTTCCAGGAACGCTTTCAAATCCTCGGCCGCGCCCAGAAGACGTTGCCATTGCTCGTAATACAAAGTAACCGGAAAGCGGCCCAGCCCGTAGACGCTGACTCCGCCTTTCTCCCCGACCTTGAAGTCCAGGACCCCGACGCGCTTCTTTCCTTCGGTCTGCTTTTCGAGTTGCGCCAGACGCGCTTTCAATTCCTCATACGTTGGTTCTGACATGCTTTTGCCTCGCGTTAGATTCTGAATTCGCCCCGAATGATGGCTGCGGCGTAAATGCAACCGTACCTTCATAGTATCGCGCCGCGCCGATTCTTGCGATGCGGAAGGATCATTTGGAGAAAATGGCATCCCGATGCCGGAATCGATACCCTTGTCCCGGAGCTTGAGGACGGGGTTTTTGTAAATGAACGTAAAAGTACCTTCGGCATCCGGCGCGAAGGAATTGCCTTGATAGAATACGAAGATTGCCTCTCCGCTAAATGCTCCGGATTCTCTCGAGGAGAAATGTTGCTTGATGAAGCTAATTGCGCGATCCCTGGTGTGTCTGGTTTTGTTGAACCTGCTTTCGCTACCCTCCGCGGCTCAACAAACTCCGCCTGCTTCGAGCCAACAACCGCCAACGCCACCCCCGGCTCAAACTCAACCCAACGAAGCGCCTGCCGACCAAGGCGCTTCGCCTGAGAAACAGCAGCCAAAACGAATCCTGGGCGTGATGCCCAATTTCCGCGCGGTCAGCGCCGGCGCGCTGCCCCCGCCACCGACGCCGAAGCAGGCCTTCATAATCGCGACTCAGAACAGCTTCGACTACTCCTCCTTTATCTTCGTGGGCATCACGTCACTGTTAGCCGAGGGATCAGATGCCCACCCGAAGCTCGGGAAAGGCGTGGCGGGCTTCGGACGGTACTACTGGCGGGGCTTCCTCGATAAGACAGATGGCAACTATCTGGTGATCTTTGCCCTTCCCACAGTATTCCATCAAGACGAACGGTACTACGCAAAGGGCAAGGGCAACTTCTTCAAGCGCGGCATCTACGCCTCGTCCCGCATTCTGATCACGCCTGACTACCACGGGCACGACAGCTTCAATGCGTCGGAAATCTTCGGCCGCGCCATGGCACAGGGTATCTCGACGGCTTACTACCCCAAAGCAGACCGCACGGTGGGAGCGCTCGCCGTGAAGTTCGGATGGGCGATGGGCCGTGACGCGCTCACCAACACATTTCGTGAGTTCTGGCCGGATATCGCGACGCATGTGCTGCATCGGCATCCGTGAGCGCGAGAAACAGTATTCGCCCGAGTGGCATAGGGCGGTCATGCGTCGTCCCCATAACGCTGATTCTGGTTGAGGAGAAAAGCTTGTCGACAAGGTTTGTGGCCCGGAATCTTATTACACTTGTGCTTGCAGCCTTTCTTTCTTCTCCCTCCCCGGCGCAACAAACACCGCCGCCGTCGAATGCCACGCCTTCGGCTACCCAGACTCAAACTCGGACCAGTCCTGAGACCAAATCAGAGGAAGAGAAGCAAATCGAGAGGAAAGAGCAGTCCCAACGTGCGTTGCGGGTATTGCCGCAATTTGGAGTAACCAGCCGGCAGAATGCGCCCCCTCTCTCTTCCGGTGAGAAATTTCACCTGTTTGCCAAGTCGGCTTTCGACCCCGTCACGCTGGGGATCGTTGGAGTGCAGGCAGGGCTGAGCCAGGCGGAAAATGAATTCCCTGGTTACGGTCAGGGAGCCGAGGGGTACGGCAAGCGATTTGGCGCTTCGCTGGCGGATGAAGTCTCCAGCGGTTTCTTGAGTAATTACTTCTATCCGGTGCTGTTCAAAGAGGATCCTCGTTATTTTCGCTTAGGTGAAGGCGGCTTCGGACACCGCCTTGCCTACGGAGTGAAGCAGGAGTTTGTTTGTCATACCGACCGCGGCGGCCGCTCTTTTAGTTTTTCCAACGTGCTGGGAGCATTCACCAGCGGGGCGATTTCCAACCTGTACTACCCGGGAAAGACGTTAACTCACGTGATCCCGGCGACTGCCACCACTCCGGCGATTCCGATCTACGAAAACGATCGCGGCCTCTCGCTTACCCTAAGCCGCTCTGCGATCGCATTGGGATACGGAGTGGCCGGCGGACTGTTCGACGAGTTTTGGCCGGACATCCGCCGCAAGATATCCCACAAGCACGCCAAGGGTGAGGCTTTGGGCAAGAGCGATTCCACCCCTTAGCTCCCGACGAACCTTCTGAATAACAGCTGTTTGCGAAACCGAAAGGGCGGAATGCGCGGGGATTCCGCCCTTCTTGTTGCCTGAGTTACTGCTTCTGCGCCGACGGTTTTGCGACCGGCTGCAGGTCCGCTGGCGCTCCCACGTTGTCCGGCAACTTGGTGGTCAGCGAATCCAGAAACGCGAGAAGATCGTCGCGCTCATCGAAACTCAGAAAGTCGAGCGCGTGGATCTCCTTGTCGAGATGCGCATTCGCGTTTCCGCCTCCGATGTAATGGGCCAAAGCATCCTTCACCGTGGGGAAGCTGCCATCGTGCATGAATGGCGCACGCACCGCGATGTTGCGCAGCGTTGGCGTCTTGAACGCACCGGTGTCGGCATCGCTCTTGGTGACGCTGAAGCGGCCTAGATCGTTGAGGTTGCCGCGAAGGTCCGCGCCAATTCCCAGGTTATGGAATTTGTTGTCGGTGAAGAGGGCGTAGTCCTTGCCGATGGTGTGGCAGACGGCGCAATTCCCTTTCTTGGGATCGGTAAAAAGTTTCAGCCCGCGCTGCGCCGAGGCGGAAATCGCCTTCTTGTCGTGCCCGTAATAGAAGCGGTCAAAGGGCGAATTGCCGCAGAGCACGGTGCGCTCGAATGATGCAATGGACTTGACGACCAGGTCGATCGTGATCTGGTCAGTTCCCCATGCCTCTTTGAACAGCGCAACGTACTTTGGGTCCGCCTGCAGCCGCTTCACCACATCGGCATGAGTCGACGCCATCTCGACCGGATTGGCGATGGGCCCTTTGGCCTGCTCTTCCAGGCTGGGCGCGCGCCCGTCCCAGAATTGCAGCGTGCTGTAGGCGGAATTGATCACGGTAGGTGAATGCCGCGTCCCAGTCTTCCTGCCCACACCCTGCGAGACGGAATGACGGTCGGTGAATCCAGTTTGCGGATCGTGGCACGATGCACACGAGACGCTGTTGTCGCTGGAGAGCAGCGGATCGTAGTAAAGCCGGCGGCCCAGCGCAATGGTCTCAGCCGTCGGAGGATTGTCGGGCGGAATCGGAAGGGGTGGCAAACCGAGCGGAACCTTGATCTGAACCGGCTTGCCCGCAGGCAGGATTACCTGTGCAGCCTGATCGGTACCGGGCGCTGCCTGTACCGAAGGCTGAGTTTGCCATAACAGAACGACTGCGAACAAAAATAAGAGAACCGTTCCCAGGCGGTGCAGGGGTTTCATAATTTATCCCTCCGTAAGTGAAAAGTCAGATGGCACACAGGGAGGTGTGCGGCAGGCGGATGCCGGCGCGACGGTCTTTAGTCTTTGCCTGCAAGTTCAAAACAACCAGATCACGTCGTCTTGCTCACATCATCCGCTTGGGCTCGGCTTCCCGGTCTACAACCAGTTCGGGATGCAGGCGGCGGAAGGTCTCGGCCACGTGGCAATTCCAGCAAACCGGACGATGGGTCGAAAACACCTCAGGCAGTTGCTCGGGGCGCAGTTCTCTCCACTCGACCGATTTGTGATCCGGGCCGATCAGCCCCGGCGGGTGATCCAGATGGCTGAGTTCTCCGAAAGTCTTATGACAAAGCACGCACTTCTTCCCTTCATACCACTTCGAAACGATATTCCAGACCAGGCAGTTCTCGGGATCGACTTCGATCTGCTGCAGACATTCCTGGCCACAATCCTGGCGCTCCGGCCAGCGCGAGCATTCCTTCAGGCGCAGTGTGGGCTCGGTTAGAAAGGCGCCGACACCAGCTTCGCCGGCTGCTACCTCCACGGCTTCTGTCTTGTGGGTTTCCGGGCAGGTGATGAGGCGCTTGCCCCGGTATTCAAAGTAAGCCCGTATGCCGGGAATGGCACGGAACACGAACAGCCCTACCCCGAGCGCAAGAACGGCGATTACGACCAACATCGTTCCTGTCATACGTCACCTCACCGGCGGCACGCCTGACGTCCATCTTTCCCTTGCAGCCTGCCGCACTTCCGTGCAGATTCACTGTGACGCAAGGGGTCTATGGGCTGCCGTAGTCCCTGTCACTCCGATTTGTGACTGGCGTCACGCCCTTCTCAGCGGCCTGCGCCAACGACCTCCAGCGGCGCACGCGTGCCGCGCAGATGCGTCTTAACGGCGACGGAGAGGCGGCGGATGCCCTCGCGTATCTGGTCCGGCTCGGAGTAAGAGAAATTCAATCTCATGTGGCGGCAGCCGTCGGGAGCCTCATTTGCGTAGAAACAGTCTCCCGGCACAAAGGCGACATTTTCGGCCAAGGCCGTGCGGAACAGCAGGCGGCAGTCGGTGCCTTCCGGCAGCGTGACCCACAGGAACAGGCCGCCTCGAGGATGAGTCCAGGTAGCCTCGGAAGGAAAGAATTCCTTGAGGGCGTGCAGCATCACATCGCGCCGTTCGCGATACACCTGGCGGATGAGCTTCACGTGCTGGTCGAGAAAGCCGTCTTTCGCGACTTCGTACGCCACCATCTGATTGAAGGTCGCGGTGTGCAAGTCGGCCGCCTGCTTGAGTTGCACCAGTTTGCCGATTACGTCCGGCGGAGCAACGATCCACGCCAGGCGGATCCCCGGCGCCAGCGTCTTTGAGAATGTGCTCAGGTAAATGACGTTCCCTAGCGTGAACCCGTTGTCGCGGCGCAGGTTCTCGCGATCGAGCACGACCAGCGGGGCGAGATGTTCGCCTTCGTAGCGCAACTGGCCGTAAGGATCGTCTTCAATGATGGGGATGCCGTACTTGTCAGCCAGAAAAATCAGTTGGTGCCGGCGGGCCTCCGAGAGCGTCACTCCAGCCGGGTTCTGGAAGTTGGGCAGAATGTACATGAACTTCGGGCCGGAGCGCAGCGAGGCTTCCAGCTGATCGGTGCGCAGCCCATCGTCATCAAGCGGGACCGAAACATACTGCGCGCCGTAGACATTGAAGGCCTGCAGCGCGCCGAGGTACGTGGGAGCCTCCACCAGCACGCGGTCGCCGGAATTGATCAGCAACTTGCCGATCAGATCGAGGGCCTGCTGCGAGCCGGAGGTGATGAGCACATTCTCGGCCTTGGCCAGAATGCCGTAGCGGGCCAGGTTTCGGGCAATCATCTCGCGCAGCGGCTCGAAGCCTTCGGTGGCGCCGTACTGCAGGGCCTCCGCACCATGTTCTTGCAGGACCGTGTGACAAGCTTCTTCAAAGCGCTTCACCGGGAAGACGTCGGGGGCGGGAAGGCCTCCGCCGAAAGAGATCACGTCCGGCCGCTGCGTGATTTTCAAAAGCTCGCGGATGGTCGAGCTCTTGATTCCGAGCGTACGCAACGCATACCGCGAATTCCATACGGTTGACATGAGCCCCTTCCCTTCCGAATTTCAGTAGTGGCGCAGTGGGTTGTCATCCTGAGCAAGCGTTCTTCGCGTAGTGAAGGACCTGAGCGAGCCGCGCGAAGGGTCGCGGTCTTTGCGACCCAAGAATCGCGCGTTTGGCTCGCTTCCTTTGCCCAACTGCATCACTACCCGAATTTCAGTCTTCCACCGTGACCGGCTCCTCCGACCGATCTACGTGCCGGGGATGCACATAGGAATCGTTCTCCTGGGCATCGACGACGGCGATCGCGGCCACGTTCACGATGTCTTCCACCTGGGCATTCCGGAGCAGCACATGCACCGGGCGGCTCATTCCCATCAGGATCGGACCGATGGCCTCCGCGCCTCCGATCTTTGCGAGCAGCTTGTAAGCCGCGTTGGCCGAGGCCAGGTCGGGGAAGATCAGGACGTTGGCCCCGCCCTTCAGCGAGCTGAACGGATACGACTGTTCGATCACATCCGGAGACAGCGCATCCTCGGCGGTGATTTCTCCATCCACGATCAGGGTCGGATCGGCATAGTGCAGCAACTCGACAGCCTTGCGCACCTTGGTGCAGATGGGATGGTCGACGTTGCCAAAGCTGGAGAACGACAGCATGGCAACGCGCGGCGTGATGTTGAAGCGCCGTGCCATGTGCGCCGTGCATAGGGCAATCTCCACCAGGTCTTCGGCGGTAGGTTCGATGTTCACGCTCGTGTCCGCCAGGAAGTAGACCTCGCCCTTGCGCGTGATCATGGCATAGCAGCCGGAAACCCGGTGCAGGCCTTCGCGCATGCGCACGATTTGCAGGGCGGGACGAATGGTGTCGGGAAAATGCTGGGTGACGCCGGCGACCAGCGCATCCGCATCTCCCATATGCACCATCATCGAGCCGAACACGTTGCGGTCGTTGATGAGAACGCGAGCCTCACTCAGGGTTACGCCCCGGCGCTGCCGCAGGCGGAACAGTTCCTGAGTGTAGAACTCGCGCAATTCCGAAACCGCCGGATCGACAATCTTCATACCCTCAAGGCTCAGGCCCAGCTCTTTTGCCCGGGCTTGAACTACGGCGAGGTTGCCGAGCAGGACCGGGTTAGCGATTTTTTCCTCGACCAACGAGTGGCAGGAACGCAGGATTTTTTCATTCTCGCCCTCGGGGAAGACGACCTGCTTGGGATGAGCCTGCGCCTTGTGAATCATGGTGCGCGCAACCTCGTGGGTCTTGCCCAGCCTGCGCTCCAGTTGCTCGCGGTAAGCGGCCAGGTCAACGGGTTCCTGCGCGACACCGGTGCGCATCGCGGCCTCGGCCACAGCAGACGCCTCCCACACCAGCACGCGCGGATCGAACAGCGTCGGAATCAGGTAATCGCGGCCAAAGCTCAGCCTTTCCACGCCATAAGCGCGGCAGACTGAATCCGGAACATCTTCTTTGGCCAGCGCAGCCAGAGCCCGGGTAGCCGCCAGCTTCATCTCTTCGTTGATGGCGGTGGCGCGCACATCCAACGCGCCGCGGAAAATGAAGGGGAAGCCGAGCACGTTGTTGACCTGATTGGGATAGTCGGAGCGGCCAGTTGCCATGATGATGTCGCTGCGGCAGGCCTTGGCGTCTTCGTAGGTAATCTCGGGATCGGGGTTGGCCATAGCGAACACGATCGGATTCGCCGCCATCGACCTCACCATATCCTGGCTGACCGCGCCTTTCACCGACAATCCAACAAATACATCCGCGCCCTGCATCGCTTCCGCCAAGGTTCGCCGGTCCGTCTCCAGGGCGAAGCGCTCCTTGTATTTGTTCATGCCTTCTTTGCGGCCCTTGTAAACAACGCCCTTGGTGTCACAGAAAATTATGTTTTCCCGTTTCACGCCCAGCCGCACATAGTGTTCGGCTGTGGAAATGCCAGCGGCGCCGGCGCCGTTGAAGACCACGCGAACGCTGGCAATGTCCTTGCCCACAATCTCCAGCGCATTCAACAGCGCAGCTCCCGTGATGATGGCGGTGCCATGCTGGTCGTCGTGGAAAACCGGAATCTTCATGTCTTGCGCAGAGTTTCCTCGATGTGGAAGCACTCCGGCGCTTTGATGTCCTCCAGATTGATGCCGCCGAAGGTGAGCTCGAGAAGCTGGCATACCTTGATGATTTCATCCGGGTCGTGAGTGTTGATTTCGATGTCGAAGACATTCACATCGGCAAATCTCTTGAACAGCACGGCCTTCCCTTCCATGACCGGCTTGCCCGCCAGGGCTCCGATGTCGCCCAGGCCCAGCACCGCGGTTCCGTTGGTGACGACTGCGACCAGGTTGCCGCGTCCCGTGTACTTGAAAGCGTCGTGGGGATTCTTCTCAATGGCAAGACACGGCTCGGCTACGCCCGGCGTGTAGGCCAGGCTGAGATCGCGCTGCGTCCGGCAGGGCTTGGTGGGTGTGATTTCAATCTTCCCCGGCTGCGGGGCACTGTGGTAATCCAAAGCTTGTTGCTTAGTAATCATTGCTTCCTCCCTAAAGTCTTTTTTGGTGTGCGGGATGACTCAGCCGCGCACTGTCAATACCGGGCACGATGCCCGGCTGACCACTTCTGAGGCAATCGGCCAGGGGCGGTGCGACGACAATGTCGACGCTCGTGCCTTGTTTACTCCCATCACAATCAGATCTGCTTTCTCTTCCGCGGCTGCCTGCACGATGGCCTCGGGCGGATACTCCCAACGCACCCGGAACTCGGGCGTGCACCAGTTCTCCGCCTGTGGTGGGATCAGGCGCATGAGTTCGGCGCGTAAACGCTCTTCCTCCGATGCACGGTGCTGCCAGGGAACCAGGGGAGCCGCGTGAAGGAGAATCAATTCGGCTTCATTTTCTTCCGCCAGCGATAAGGCATACGGCAAAGCATGAACCGTCGGGGCCGAGAGATCGACGGGGAACAATATGCGTCTGATCTGGCACGGATTTTCCTCCGGCGAATGCACGCGCGGGCCGACCGTCAGCACGGGACAGGTCGCGGCACGATAGATCTTTTCGGCGCCGGAGCCGAGCACGACTTTTTTGACCCCCCGCCGCCCGTGCGTGCCCACAACCACGAGATCGATGTCGCTCTCTTGAATCACCTCGGAGACCACGACGTCCAGCGGTCCCCGCCGGACCAATAATTGACAGGACACATCCTTTGGAACTTCCGGCGGGATGAATTGAGAGAGTTGGCGCCGTGCTTGCTCGAGATCTGCATCGTCCTGAGCCGGCAACCGGTCCGGAACCAGCATCAAATGCGGCTCGGGCGGGAGCACGTGCACCACAAACAAGTTGGCCTCATAAAGGCGGGCAAAAGCCAAAGCGAACGGCAGCACCGCGGTCGAGGACGGTGAGAGATCGGTGGTAAGCAGGATATTTTTCAGCGCAATACGAGCGGGTGTCTGAACGGCGGGCATGGCGTGCCTCCTCGCGTCCATTAGTGGAGACGCCAACTTAGAGTTCACTTATCTGTATATGCCCGATCCGCGGCTCGGGCTGTGATTACAATCACCAACTCCTGTGACGCCCGCGGTTACCGGTTACGCTGCATCTGCTCTCTTTGGCTGACCCAAACTTGACGCCATTACCCGATGTGTCGCAGGCCCTCCGCGATCGGAGTGTGCGAGACCCGGTGTGCGGGGAATGCCGCGCTGAAGCAGCCTATCATCACCGCAACCAGAAAGCAGAACAGCACAGTCGGCCACTTGAGTTTCAGAAGCACCTGAAACCCTTCGCCGCCAGCGGTGTGCACGACGGCGTAAACGATGCCGAACGCACAGATCGACCCGAGCAGCCATCCGGCGATACAGAGACCAACCGACTCCCCCACCAGCAGCGATAACAATGTGCGAGGGGCAAACCCCAGAGAGCGCAGCACGGCAATCTCCCGCGTGCGCTCCCGGACCGACATTGCGATCGTATTCGCCGACATCAAGACCATGGCAAAGAGCGCGGCCAGACAGATGCTCAGGATGAACAGCTTCACGTTGCCCAGACCCTCAATGATGTGCAGGTCGAAGATCTTCTCCGCTTCCGTGCGGGTGGGTTCGGGCGCATTGCGGAACAGGCCGTCAACTGCGGCCGCTATGGCCCCCACATCCTTCGGGGAGTCGGCGCCGATAACGAACACTTGCGACCGCCCGCGATGCAGGGCCTGCTCCACACATTCCCAGTTGAAAAAGAGGGGCCCGCTGGGCATCGACGACCGGTAGATTCCCCGAAGGTTCAATTCGATGTCGACGGGATAGCGCACGCCTCCCAGGATGATCCGGTCGCCGATCTTCCAGCCGAGACTGCGCGCCAGGTCGACGCTGGCAATCGCCCCTGCCCGATCCCGCTTCCAGGCTTCGGCCTGATCCGGGGGCAGTTCTATATCTTGGTACAGACCCATAAATATCCTGGGATCGGTGCCAAACTGGCCGAAGTTTTCTTTCCCCTGGCCAGTTCTGTATACCCCGTCGAACGCATTCATCCCCGCGACGCTCACCACTCCCGGCAACGCACGAATCTTCTCCGCGTAATAGCTTGGCATTGAGAGAAACAGCGAAACGCGATGGCGGCAGATCAGGCGCAGCGCGCCGTTCGCCGTCCACTGGTCTACGTAGAGGCTGTGCCAGATGGTGATCATGAAAATGAGCAACAGGAACGAGAAGGACAGGCTGATGGCGCTGAGGAGGCTACGCCGCTTGTTGCGCAGAATGTTTCGAACCACGAAGCGTGGGAGGGTCACAAGTTCGCCTCTGCCAACCGCTGGTGGGGAGATTCTCCGTTAGACTCCCACTCCCACGTTCTCCCGCGTGAACTTGCCTAGAATCTCCACCAGACCGGGGTGCGTGAGATCCTCCACCTCGTAGGTCACGCGGAGACTGGGTTTGTTCAGCTTGATGACCCGTGCCAAGTCAATCGGCGTCGCCACCAGCACCAGATCGCAGGGCACGCGGTTGATGGTTTCTTCCAGCTCATGCCGCTGCATGGCGCTGTAACCCATGGCCGGTAGCAAGCTGGTGAGGTGGGGATATTTTTCATAGGTGCCGCGAATCGAGCCCACGGCATAGGGCCGGGGATCGACCAACTCAGCTGCTTCGCATTGCCGTGCCGCCACGACGCCTGCTCCATACGGCATCTCGCCGTGGGTGAGAGTGGGACCATCTTCCACCACCAGCACGCGCCGGCCCCTGACTAACTCCGGCGAGGAAACCTGGACGCGGCATGCGGTCTCCACCACCTTCGCCCCGGGATTGCTGGCGGCGATATTTCTGCGAACCGTTTCCACGTCCTGCGGAGCCGCCGTGTCCACCTTGTTGATAACGATCACTCCGGCGCGCCGGAGGTTCACCTCTCCCGGAAAATAGGACAGTTCGTGCCCGGCACGGTGCGGGTCAGCTACCACAATCTCAAGATCCGGCACATAGAAGGGAGTGTCGTTGTTTCCGCCATCCCACAGAATGACATCGGCTTCCTTCTCGGCCTGGCGCAGAATCCTGCCGTAATCCACACCGGCGTAGACGACGGTTCCCTGCCGCAGGTGAGGCTCGTACTCCTCCCGCTCCTCGATGGTGCACTGCTGGTAGTCGAGGTCGTCCATCACGGCGAAGCGCTGCACCGCCTGCGCCGCCAGATCGCCATAGGGCATGGGATGGCGAATCACGACCGGCTTTAAACCGAGCCGCTTTAATTCCGAGGTGACCAGGCGGGCCACCGGGCTTTTGCCGCAGCCGGTGCGCACGGCGCAAATGGAAATCACGGGCACGGCCGCCTTGATCTGCGTACGAGCAGCGGCGAGCAGCCAGAAATCGGATCCGGCCGCAAGCACGCGAGAGGCCAGGTGCATCAAGTTCTGGTGCGAAATGTCACTATAGGAAAACACGGCGGCATCCACGGAGAACTCGGCCAGCAGCTTCTCGAGATCCTTCTCCTCGAAGATAGGTATGCCCGCGGGATATGACGGACCGGCCAGCTCGGAGGGATAGCGGCGGCCGGCAATTCCGGGGATTTGCGTTGCGGTGAATCCAACCACGTGGTACTCGGGGTCGCCGCGAAATACGACGTTGAAGTTGTGAAAGTCTCTGCCTGCCGCTCCGAGAATCAGAATCTGCTTCGTCTTCATGGCATGCTCCTAATCACCGCGTGGGCCGCGTCCCGGGGCGAGTCGCCAGGCTGAAGCCCCGTTGATTTCATAGTCCTTTGACCCGGCGCTGAAGCGCCGCTCTTCCACCACGTTGTTGCGCGTGCTCGAACTTTTCTGCAACGTACAAGTCGTCCGAGCCGGAGTCGGGGCCTATTCTTTCGGGCTTCGGCGCCAAATGGGCACATTTGGGTTCCAGTTGTGGACGTCTTTGTTGAAGTCCTGGCTCTGCGGCTGGCTCGCGGCGACGCCGGCAAGCTCGCCCGAGGATGACCGCAACAATTCTGCAACGTAATTCTCAATCTGCTGGCGGACCTTGCGATCGTTCAACGCAGCCAGCAGCTCGGGCTTCTCGATGTGCGTGAAACCACCACACAGCGGACACTTCGCTAAATCGTCATTTACCATTGCCGCCCCCCGGGGAGGATTGCGAGCGCTTTTGGTGTGAGCGTGCTCCCTGCCCTTGATTACAGCCGAGGCAGGCGCTGCAGGCAGTGATAAGCGTCTCGCGCGTAAGTGATGGAGATCACGCCCGCAATTGCCGTGGAATGTAAGCAGTAGTGGCGGAGAGGGAGGATGCGACTTTTTGCCCGTCACCACTGGCCCGTGGTCAGGTACTCGTGAATCGATTTCGCAGCGCGGCGTCCGGCACCCATGGCCAGAATGACGGTGGCGGCTCCAGTGACGATGTCCCCGCCGGCGAATACCCCCTGGCGCGTGGTGCGCTGGGTCTCGGAATCGGCCTGAATGTAACCGCGCTTGTCCGTGCCCAGACCGGGCGTGGTGCTCTGCACGATGGGGTTGGCCGTCGTTCCGATCGCCATCACTGCCACGGATAGCGGTAAGTCAAACTCGGAGCCCTGGATGGGCACCGGCCGCCGGCGTCCCGAAGAATCCGGCTCGCCGAGTTCCATGCGCACACAGCGCGCCGCCGTCAGCCAGCCCTTGCCGTCGGAGAGAAATTCCACGGGCGCAGTCAGCATCTGGAAATCGATGCCCTCTTGCCGGGCGTGGTGAACTTCCTCGGCACGCGCTGGCATTTCTGCGTCGCTGCGACGGTAAATGACGTAAGCCTTGCGCGCTCCCAGACGCAAAGCCGAGCGGATTGCGTCCAGCGCGGTATTGCCGCCGCCGATTACAGCGACATCTTTTCCGTGCAGGTCGATCATGGGCTCGTCGTAGGTGGGGAACTTGTAAGCCTTCATCAGGTTGATGCGCGTCAGAAACTCATTGGCGGAGTAGACGCCGTTGAGGTGCTCGCCCGGAATCCCCATGAACTGCGGCAGACCGGCGCCGGTCCCAATGTAGACCGCGTCGAATCCCTCTTCGTGCATGAGCTCGTCGATGGTGACCGTGCGGCCGACGACTACGTCCGTCTCAAACTCGACGCCCATCTCGCGCATATAGTCGAGCTGCTCGCGAATGATCTGCTTGGGCAGCCGGAACTCGGGGATACCATAGACCAGCACTCCGCCCAGTTCGTGCAGCGCCTCAAACACCCGCACCTTGTGGCCCTTCTGAATGAGGTCGCCGGCCACGGTGAGGCCCGACGGCCCGCTGCCCACGACCGCAATCTTCTTTCCGGTTGGCGCCACGTCAGGGATTACGTGGGTCCCCATACGCTGCTCGTAGTCAGCGACAAAGCGCTCCAGGTAGCCGATGCCCAGCGGCTTCACTTTCTTCGACAGCAGGCACTTGCCTTCGCAGTGATCTTCCTGCGGACAGACTCGTCCGGTGATCGCCGGGAGCACGTTGTCCTCACGAATCTTCGCCGCCGCGCCGAGGAAATCGCCGGCCACGATCAGTTCCACGAACTCCTTCACTTTCACGCCAACCGGGCAGCTGACGGTGCACGTGGGCTTGGCACACTCCAGGCAGCGCAGCGCCTCCTGGCGCGCCAGTTCCGGGTCGTAGCCGAGATTCACCTCGTTGAAATTGTGGGCGCGCTCTTCGGCAGGTTGCTCCGGCATAAGCTGCCGGGGAACTTTAATGCGCTCCTTCGGCGACAACGGGTTGAGGGACTTTTTCACGACCGGGCTCATCGCTCACCCCCTTGCGCGACAGCGCATTGTTCTTCGCGTTTGCTCTTGGGTAGAACAGCCTGCTGGTAGGCAGCCAGCGACCGCTGCTCCGCGTCGCGGTAGGTCGAATTGCGCTGCACCAGCACCTCAAAATTTACCTGGTGCGCATCAAACTCGGGACCGTCCACGCAGGCGAACTCGCTTTTGCCGCCAATCAGCACGCGACAGCCGCCACACATTCCCGTGCCGTCGATCATGATCGGGTTCAGGCTAACCACCGTGCGGATATTTTCTTTGCGCGTCATCTCCGCCACGGCCTTCATCATCACGATCGGCCCGATGGCCAGCACGAGGTCAATGCGCGTGCCATTCTGGATCAACTGCCGCAGTTTGTCGGTCACGAAACCCTTGTCGGCGTAGCTGCCATCGTCGGTGGTGATCATGACCGCGTCGCTGACTGCGCGCAGCTCCGGCTCCAGAATGACCAGTTCCTTGTTACGCGCCCCGATGATGGAGATCACCCGGTTTCCGGCACGCTTCAGCGCAGCCGCGCTCGGATACGCCATGGCGGTTCCGACCCCTCCGCCGATTACGACGACGGTGCCAAACTTCTCAATTTCGGAGGGCTTGCCCAGCGGTCCAACCACGTCGAGAATGTGATCGCCGGTATTGAGCGAGTTCAGCAGGTGCGTAGTCTTTCCGATGGACTGCACCACGATGCTGATGGTGCCGCGCTCCGGATCGGAGTTCTCGATGGTGACCGGAATTCGCTCGCCTTCTTCGTAGATGCGCAGAATCACGAACTGGCCGGGCTTCTGCTTACGGGCGATGCGGGGAGCTTCCAGAACGAATCGTTTGATGCCGGGTGCGATGAATTCTGCGTGAATGATCTTGAACACAGACGCTCCGCGTATCCCAAACCTGCGAGTGGCCAACGCGATTATTGTCCCGGGGAGGCTATTGCGGAGGCTGTGACCAGGATCACAAACCGCTGTGCGGGGAATGCTGATGACCCGGGTGTTACCCGAGTGTGGAAAACAGCTGGAAGCAGGTTGTCCCGCAAAGGGGGTGATCTCATCGCTCGGTAGCGGGTCAGTTCTACCATCTGGGAAAAACCAATGAACCACGAAGGACACGAAGTATCACGAGGGACTTCACTTGTAGGGTTTTCGTTCGTGTGACTTCGTGTCCTCTCGGGAGAGGTCATCAGGTTGAACCACTAATGCCGCTTCTGCCTCCTTTGCCAACTTATGACAATATGCTACACTTGTGTCATATTCATAGGAGTATGACATGAACGGGGAAACGAGACTGCGAGTCAATGAACATGGCCGGGTCGTCATCCCAGCCTCATTTCGCAAGGCGATGGGGATCAATCCGGGTGACGAAATCTTGCTGCGACTTGAGGATGACGAACTAAGGATCAGCACCTTGAGAAGCCGCCTCGCGCGGGCTCGCCGCCATGTGCAGAAGTATGTAAAACCAGGCGTCTCACTGGTCGACGAGTTGATCGCCGAGCGGCGCGAGGCTGCCAAACGTGAATAGGATTGTCCTCGACGCATCCGCGCTCCTCGCCGTACTCAATGGTGAGCCTGGAGCAGATACGTTAACTCCCGAGTTGTTGAGCACCGCCGCCAGCAGCACCGTCAACCTGGCCGAAGTTCAAAGCAAGCTGGTCGACCGAGGCCTCAGCCCTGATCGCGCCTGGGAGGCCACTATGATTCCCGTAGCGGAAGCGGTCCCTTTCACCGCCGAGCAAGCGAGAGGGGCGGGCAGTCTCATTGCCCAGACGCGGGCACTCGGCTTGTCCCTCGGAGACCGCGCCTGCCTCGCCCTCGCTCTCGCACTGCAGGCTCCTGTGTACACGGCGGACCGGTCATGGAAGAGCCTGAAATTAGGTCTGCGGATTCACGTGATCCGGTAGATCTCAGGGTACTAGCCGCCCTCCGGCTTGAAGATGACGCCCTGGCTGTTCCGGCTGTTCATGATCACGCGGATGGGTTCGTCGAAGTGCAGATGGCGAACGCATCCCTCTTCGTCCAGCGCGGGTTGTTCGCTCAGCCAGTCCCAGTCGACCGAACCCTCTCCGGCGTCCGGATTCACGGTGAAGTAGCCGATTTGAAACGCGGTGAGGTTCTGGAAGAAGTGGCTGCCCTGCGAGGGAGTGACGCGAAAATCGCGGAATCCAGCCTCCACAATCACGCGCGCGCCCGAGATTTCGTCCCATTCGACCGGAATGCCCAGCCAGGGATCGTTCGATCCCCAGCGTCCGACGCCGATCAGCACATAGGGCCGGTTCTCCCCGTTGAGCATGCGGTTGAACTGAGCGACTGCTTTGGCCACTTCCTGGCTGCGGCTGCGCTCGAAGCGCTGCGAATCGACCACCACGACATCGTGCAGATTCTCGATTCGACCGTTGCCCAGAACTTTGCTGCTTTGGCAGATCAACTGGTCCGGTTCCACATCGCCGATAGTCAGGTCCTGGCTGTCGCGGGAAAGCGTGAGCGGACGAATTTGCAGGAAGCCAAACTCCGCCACTTCGTCCTCGAGCCGCGGCAGCCGAACGGCAAATTCGATCTCCACCGGATTGCCCAGCGCGTCCTCGCCGCCCCGCACCAGGACATCGAGAATGGAAGCCAGCGGGAAGGTACCGTGCTTGAGCATGGGCGCAAAACTCACGATGCGCGGGCCGGGCCGGCTCATTCCATCGTAGACGGCGTGATTGTCCGGGGAGTAGGTTGACCCGACCGCGTGCAGCGTGCCGTCGCTCTCGGCGACGTCCAGGCCGAAGCGCTTTTCGTACAGGTGCCCCGGACGGCCGTCCGAAGCGCCGTGCAATTCCAGCGCCCAGAATTCCGATTGCGAGTTGGCCAGGATGTCCTCGACCGAAGAAAACTGCACGAGGTTGCGGGGATAACGCGGGCAAAACGTCAGACACTTGCCGCCATCGACGACGGCACGCCCGAGGCCCAAGGCAACGGCCGCGATGCCATCCTCAAAAGTCATGGGCGGCACGGGATAAAAATTGTGGGACCGCACCACTCCCGAGAAATCCGGATAGAAGCGATGCCCGTGCGGCGTCCCCACCACCTGCTGCAGAATCACCGCCATCTTTTCTTCTTCCAGACGGTAGGGCGTAGCACGCACGTAGGCCTTGGCGTGACGGCTGAAGGTGGAGGCGTAGACGCGCTTGATGGCCTCACTCAATGCGGTGAGCCGCGCGTCCAGATGGGCTTGCTGGTTGCCCAGCATGAATGTTTCGTACACGCCGGTGAAGGGCTGGTACTGCGAATCCTCCAGCAGGCTGGAAGAGCGCACGGCCAGCGGATGGTTGACCTCGGACAGGAACGATTTCAGGTCGTCGTTCAATGAGGCGGAGAACGATGCCGCCAGGAATTTCTGCTGAATTTCCGCGTCATCTTCGCAATGCAGGGCAAAATCCAGAAGGTTGTTCTCGCTGACAAATTGATCGAACACATCCGTGGCCAGCACGACCGCTGGAGGCACAGAAATGCGCACGCCGGCAAAACGGCGAGTCAAACGGTTCTTCCGCAATAGGTGACGCACAAAAGCCATGCCGCGCGCCTTGCCACCCAGCGACCCGGAGCCGATGCGCAGAAAGCTTGATTCCGAAGGCTGGAAGGTCTCGGCCCGGAAGTCGCCGATCAGCACTTCGTTCTGTTCGCGGCGATACTCGTGGATCGACTCCAGCAGATCACGACGCAGATGCTCGGGGCTGGCAAAGTCCGACACTTTTCGCGGGCGGAGCTTGGCTGCCAGCGCAAACTCGGTTCGCGCCATCAGCCAGTGGGAGAAGTGGTTGCGCTGCGCGTGGTACATGATGCTGTCAGCCGGAATGGTTCGCAGCTGTTCTTCCAGTTCGCTCAGGTCTTTTGCCCGGCCGACTTCGCTGGAATCCGGCAAACGAAACACGAAGTCGCCAAAGCCGAATTGCTCGGTCAAAATCCGGCGCAGGTCTTTCAGCAGCGTCGGCGAGCGCTTGCGCAGGAAGGAATACCCTTCTGCCTGCGCCCGCGGGCGGAACTCGGTGCGGCTGGTTTGCAGAACCACAGGCACATCCGGCACCAGGCTCTTCACCAGGCGCGCCAGCTCAAAACCTGCCTCCGGACTCAACTGGCCCTCCCAGGGAAACTCCACGTCGGAGACCAGGCCAAACAGATAGTCGCGGTACTCCTCGACCAGTTGCGCCGCGTCTTCGAAATTCGAGCTCAGCAGGATTCGCGGCCGCGCCTGCATGCGCACCAGCTTGTGCGCCACGTTGATGCCCTCCTGGATCACGCGCCGCGACTGCTTGATCAGCTCGGTATAGATCACCGGCAAGAACGACGAATAGTAACGGATGTTGTCCTCGACAACCAGCAAGACGGGCACACCCATGGCGCGCGTGTCATGCAGCACGTTGCGCTTGTCCTCGACGTACTTCACGATCGCAATCAGGATGCGGGCGTTGCCCTGCCACAGGAAGATTCTCTCGATATCGGTGACCGGATTCTTGGCCACGAAATTCTTGATCTCGCGATAGTCATAGGCCAGCACCACCACCGGGACATCCAGACCAGCGCGCTTCACCTCGCGGGCCAGATGCGCAGCGTCCATATCCCCCACCGCAAGGTTGGTGACGATCAGGTTGAATTGCGGATTGGAGCGGGCCAGCGTCACCGCCTCGGCGCAAGAGGAAACGTGGGTGATTCCGGGAATCTGCTGCAGGTTGAGATCGAGCGATTCGTCGATCAGCAATTCGTTGAGCCGCCCGTCTTCCCGGAGGATGAAGGAATCGTAGAGGCTGGAGACGAGAAGGATGTTCTGCACCTTGAAGGGCATCAGGTTCTCGAAGCCTTCAAAGCGCTCTTCGGCGTCCAGAATGGGCTCGGCGATGCGGGGGAGGGACATGGAGAGATATCCTAGACCGATCTTTGCTCTGTGATTCTAATCTCTTACTTTGTCATTCTGAGCGAAGCGAAGAACCTATGCACTTCGCCGCGAGCAGCGCAATACATGAATCCTTCGCTTCACTCAGGATGACATTACGTCAAAGATCGAGGCGAAACAAATGCGGGGTGGAACTGGTCCACCCCGCTTTGCAGATGCTGCATGCAGTGCCGGGCTTTGCCCGGCTGGACAGCCGAGGGCGGCTGTCCCCACATGTTTCTTCTAGCTTCTACACCAGTCCCTGATCCAGCATGGCATTGGCTACCTTGAGGAAGCCGCCGATGTTGGCGCCGTTCACCAGATTGCCCGGCGTGCCGTACTTCTCGGCCGTTTCGTAGCAGTTCTTGTGAATGGCGATCATGATCTTGTGCAGACGATCGTCCACTTCCTCGCGGGTCCAGGTCAGCCGTGCGCTGTTCTGGGCCATTTCGAGGCCGGAGGTGGCCACGCCGCCAGCGTTTGCGGCTTTGGCCGGTCCGTACAGGATCTTGGCATCCAGGAACATCTTGGTGGCTTCGAGCGTGCTTGGCATGTTCGCGCCCTCGGCGACCAGCTTGATGCCGTTCTTGATCAGATTCGCCGCGTCCTTCGCGGTGATCTCATTCTGCGTGGCGCTGGGGAAGGCGCAATCCGCTTTTACGTTCCACAGCGGGTTGTGCTCCAGCTTGATGTCCGTGGGCATGAAGATGGCTTTCTTGAATTTGTCTGCATACTCGCGGATGCGTCCACGCTTCACATTCTTCAGTTCGATGACCCAGGCCAGCTTCTCGCGATCGAGGCCGTCCGGATCGTAGATGACGCCGTTCGAATCCGACACCGTGACCGGCTTGGCGCCGAGATCGAGCAGCTTCTCGATGGTGTACTGCGACACGTTGCCGCTGCCCGAAACCAGGCAGAGCTTGCCTTCGAGCGAATCTTTCTTGCTCTTCAGCATTTCGGCGGCGAAGTACACGCAGCCGTAGCCGGTGGCCTCCGGACGAATCAGCGATCCGCCCCAGTTCAGGCCCTTGCCGGTCAGGACGCCGGTGAATTCATTCCGCAGCCGCTTGTACTGGCCAAACAGGAAGCCGATCTCCCGCCCGCCCACGCCGATGTCGCCGGCCGGGACGTCGGTGTCCGGTCCAATGTGCCGCTGCAGTTCGGTCATGAAGCTCTGGCAGAAGCGCATCACTTCGTTGTCGCTCTTGCCCTTGGGATCGAAATCCGAACCGCCCTTGCCGCCGCCCATGGGCAGCGTAGTGAGCGAGTTCTTGAAAACCTGCTCGAACGCCAAGAATTTCAGGATGCCGAGGTTGACCGAGGGATGGAAACGCAATCCGCCCTTGTAGGGGCCGATGGCGCTGTTCATCTCAATGCGGAAACCACGATTGACCTGAATCTCTCCCTGATCGTCAAACCAGGGCACGCGGAACATGAGGACGCGTTCCGGTTCGACAATCCTCTCCAGAATGCGGGCGGATTGGTATTCAGGGTGTTTTGCCAGTACGAGCCGCAGCGAATCAAGAACTTCCTGCACCGCTTGATGGAACTCGGGCTCAGCGGGGTTCTTCGCTTTCACACTGATCATTACCTGCTCAATGTAGTCGGCGGGAGCCTTCGTTTTATGCGGTGTCATCACAGAAGTCATAAGCCTACCTCCGTAGGTACAATTTTGGATTCAACTCTTAGAAGAGAACGATTAGAAGAAGAGCACAACATTCCGTGATCCATTGTGGCCTTCGAGCCTATAGGTCGCTGTGACCTTCCTCACCCGCCGGGGTGATCTTTGTCACGGCTGCTTTTCTCCTTATTATCAGCAGGCTAGCAGATATCCATCTGCGGAGATAGTACCACCGGTGCAAAGAAAGTGATCAGCGTGCGGGTCCAGCGACACGGGACGGTCTGCAGCCCACAAAGCCGCATAAATGGCCACCGCTACAGCAATGTAGGATTGCTGCCGGCAAAAAAACGCGCGACCCCAGGATGAACCATTGGCGCCTTCATGGCGACTGCGAACTTACCTGCGCCGTCGCTCTGGCCTAGGTGCGCACGGTCAGGACCGGGCAGGTGGCGTGCGCCACGACCCGGTGCACCGTTGACCACGGGAGGTGGGTTGTGCCGGCGGCCGGTTGCGCTCCCAGAACAATCAGGTCGGCCTCGCGTTCCGCTGCCGTGTTCACGATGCACTCCCAGGCGGAACCGAACTCCATCACAACTTCCGGCGCGTACGCCAGCATCGCGTCCTTGGGCACCACTGCCTGCAAGCGCTGGACTCCATCCTCGATCGGGCCGGGGCGGGACGACAAGTTCTGATAGTCCTCAATGACATGCATCAGGGTTAGCCGTGACTCAAATTCCTCGGCAAGCCCAATGGCAAACGGCGCCACCAACAGTGAGGCAGGAGTGAAGTTCGTGGCATAAACAATCTGCTGTAGTTCCAGCTCGAGGGGCGCCAATTCTCTGACCTTGCCGTGAAATTCCGGCAGCCGGGCCCGGCCGCGGACCTTCGGGCCTACTGTCAGCACTGGGCAGGGCGCGTGCCGCAGAATATCCTCAGCTACGGAGCCCAGCAGCAGCTTTCCTAATCCCGTCCGTCCGTGCGTCCCGACCACGATCAGGTCCACTCCGTTTTCCGCGACGATGCTCCTCAGATTGGTCCAAACCTGGCCATGGCGCACATAGCTCCGGTGCGGAATGTCTCCCAGCCGGGAGGTGACCCGCTGGACCTTCTGCTGCGCGTCGGTGTTGGCGTCCTCGTAGAGCGTTCCCATGCTTACATAGTCGACGCCGCCGGTCGTGAGCAACAGATTGGTATCGGAAATAACGTGGGCGACGTGCAACATGCTGCCAAAGTGGCGGCTGATTGCGGTCGCGTAGGGGAGAGCCGCCTCCGACGTCTCCGAAAAATCCGTGGCATAGAGCACGTTCTTCACGGAGATGGCGGGCGCTCTCTTCTTCTGCTCGAGTGTGTCGTGCGTAGCTTCAACGACTGTCATAAGACACCTCCACACCCGTATTCAGGCTCACACTTCTGGCCCCCACCGTCTATGCCCCGTGTCACCTTTTCCCGTGACTGCGGTCACGAATTCCTTGGATCGGAAATCAAACCAGAAGCGATCTGTCCCGTGAGGTTATCGTGCTAGATGATTGATTCAACAAGAGTAAAGGGATGGCGTGAATCGAGACACTTCTGCGTCGCACTCCCCCCGGCGTAGTGCAGGGCTACTCGGAAAAACCATCAGCCTGTGTAACGGCTCCCACCGCGACGGTGTGGTCGATGTAGAGCTTTCCCGCGTCCAGAGCCTTGCGGTCGACTTCCAGTAATGTCTGATTCTTGACCTTGGCTTCCAGCACCTTGAGCGCGGTCGCCGGAGACAGGCATTCAGTCTCTTCCAGCAGCGCACCCATCATGACGATGTTGGCCGCCTTGGCCGAGCCCAGCCTGTCGGCAATCTCCGATGCCGGGATGCAGACCATCTGCGCCTGCGGGACAGTGAAGTCTTCGGGCAGGCGTTCCCGTCCGTAGATGACGGTGCCGCCCGGCGCGACCTCGCCGGCAAACTTGCGCAACGAAATCTCGTTCATCGCGATCAGCACCTGAGGCCGCGAGACCAGCGGCGAGCCGATGCGCTGCTTCGACAGGCACACGTGGCAGTGCGCACTGCCCGAACGCATCTCCGGTCCGTAGGAAGGCAGCCAGCTTACCTCCAGGCCCTCGCGCATCCCCATCTCGGCGAGAAGCTGGCCCAGCAGGAGGACCCCCTGTCCGCCAAAGCCCGCGATCTTGATGCCCAGTTCCTCGAAGTGATGAGGCCGCTGCGGCAGCATTACGTTCGCAGCCGCTACTTTTCGTTCGCCTTCCACAATTTCGGCGACGGTTTTGTGGGGCGGTTGGATGTCGTTGGGGATCTCCACCTTCCGGTCGCGGAACACGTTGAGCGGGAAGGTGGGGATCATTTTCTCCGCCACCCATTTCCGCGCGTCCACCGGATCCTTGCCCCAAATCGTGGGACAGGGCGAGAGAATCTCGACGAAAGAGAAGCCGGCGCCGTCGCGCTGGATTTCCAGCGCCTTACGGACCGCCCGTCGCGCCTTCATGATGTTCTTGTTATCCGACAGCGCCACCCGTTCGATGTAGACCGGCGCTTCCAGCGACGAAAGCAGCTCCGCCATGTGGATGGGAAAGCCCTCATTTACCGGACGGCGTCCCCAGGGCGATGTGCTGCTCTTCTGCCCGACCAGCGTGGTGGGCGCCATCTGTCCGCCAGTCATGCCATAGATGGCATTGTTCACGAAGAAGACGGCAATCTTTTCGCCGCGATTGGCGGCATGCACGATTTCAGCGGTGCCGATCGCCGCCAGATCGCCGTCGCCCTGATACGCAATCACAATTTTGTCCGGGCACGCGCGCTTCAGGCCGGTTGCCGCCGCGGGGGCGCGCCCGTGCGCCACCTGCACGTTGCCGACGTCGAAATAGTAATAGGCGAACACCGAGCAACCCACCGGGCTCACCAGAATCGTTTTATCCTGCAGGCCCAGGTCAGCCAGCGCCTCGGCGATCAGCTTGTGCACCACGCCGTGGCCGCAGCCCGGACAATAGTGTGTCTGGTGCTTGAGATCGGTTTTCCGTTCGTACTCCGGATAGAACAACTCCGACTTCGCGTGCACGACCTCGTATTCCTGCGTGCCCACTTTCGGGTCTTCCGGCACTACAGATTGGTCCGCCATGCGTTCCCCCGCGCCGCGCTCATAGGAGCACTGGCGTCTGTTCCTCGATCTTCTCTCGCAACTCTTCCACCGATGGCACGTTGCCGCCGACGCGGCCGTAGAATTCGACCGTCTTCTTTCCTTCGAGAGCCAGCCGCACATCCTCCACCATCTGTCCGTTGCTCAGCTCAACCACCAGAACTTTCTCCATGCGCGCCGCAGCCTTGGCCAGCTCCTTTGACGGGAACGGCCACAGGGAAATGGGCCGGAACAGCCCGACTTTGATTCCCTGCTTGCGCGCTTCGTCCACCGCCGAGCGCAGCACCCGCGACACGATGCCGAATCCCACCACCAGCAGATCGGCGTCTTCGGTGCGGTACTGCTCCCAGCGCGTTTCGGCTTGTTGCGCCCGAATGTACTTGGCTTCCATCTGCCGCTGGTGGGCTTCCAGATCGTCGCATTCCAAAAAGATCGAGCTCACCATGTTCTTGCGCGTCTCCGCCGTCCCCTTGACGGCCCACGGCTTCTCCGCGGGCAGGATCTCGCGATATTGCAGGTCGAGCGGCTCCATCATCTGCCCAACAAAACCGTCGGTCAGCACAATCGCGGGATTGCGATACTTGTCGGCCAGTTCGAAGGCGAGGACGGTCAGGTCGGCCATTTCCTGCACGGAGGCGGGCGCTAGGACAAGGTTGCGGTAGTTGCCGTGGCCGCCGCCTTTGACCATGGCGAAGTAGTCGCTCTGTTCGGGCGCGATGTTTCCCAGCCCGGGTCCGCCCCGCATCACGTCGACGATCACGCAGGGAAGCTCGGCGCCAGCGAGATAAGAGATGCCTTCCTGCATCAGGCTGAGCCCGGGACCGGAGGAGGCGCTCATGACCCTCACGCCTGCCGCGGCCGCCCCATAAACCATGTTGATGGAGGCGGTCTCGCTTTCCGCCTGCACGAACGTCCCGCCCACTTCGGGCAGATACAGCGCCGCCGCCTCGGCGATTTCACTGGCGGGAGTAATCGGATATCCGTAATAGGCGCGGCACCCTGCCAGCAGCGCCCCTTTGATCACGGCCACGTTGCCCTTACAGAGCTGCCGCATGATCGCCTCCTGGGTTGGCCGGAAGTGGATCCGCTGGCAGCGGCTTGGGTGGCGCCACCCGCCGGTAGACAATGATGGCTCCCGGCTCCGGGCAGCAGTAGAAGCAAATCCCGCAACCCGTGCACCCTTCGCCCGTGTAGCGCGCGGGATGCACGCCGTAGGCGCTCAATTCTGTCGCCAGTTCCAGGCACTTCGGCGGGCAGGACTCCACGCACAGCCCGCATCCTTTGCACTCTTCCAGGCTAATCGTGACCTTACCGCGTGCTTGACCCGTCATGTTGTCCATCACCTCGTTACTGCCACCATCGATGTTTGCGGATTCTGCAGCCACTTGGTCTTTTCGCAATACTCGTACAACTCCTGCCGGAAATTCGGATGTGCGATATCGATCAGCGCCTTGGCCCGCTCGCGAATTGACTTGCCGTGGAGGAAGGCAACGCCATACTCCGTGACCACGTAGCGAATCAGGCCGCGCGATGTGACTACGCCTGCGCCCGGACTCAGCATGGGCACGATCCGCGAAATTGTTCCGTCTTTGGCGGTCGAGGAAATGGCGATGATCGGTTTGCCACCCTTGGAGCGCGAGGCCCCGCGGATAAAATCCACCTGGCCGCCGATGCCGCTATAGAACTGGTTGCCGATCGAGTCCGAACAGACCTGCCCGGTCAGATCAATTTGCAATGCCGAGTTGACCGCCACCATGTTGTCGTTGCGAGCGATCAGGCCGGGATCGTTGGTGTAGGCGGTGGGGTGAAACTCGAAGGCGGGATTGTTATCCACGAACTCAAACAGCTCTTTCGTGCCGATGGCGAACCCCAGGATGATCTTGCGGGGCTTGAAATTCTTCCGGGCCCCGGTGATGACCCCGGCTTCGATCAGCGGAATCACGCCGTCGGACACCAGTTCGCTGTGGACAGCGAGATCTTTGCGGTCCATCAGCAGCGGCAGCACGGCGTCGGGGATGCCGCCGATGCCGGTCTGGAGCACCGCGCCGTCGTCAATCAGGCTGGCCACGTTGCGCGCGATGGCGATCTGCAAATCCGACACCACAGGTCTTTTCATCGCGCACAGCGGCCGGGATGACTCGACAAAGGCGTCGATGTCGCTCACGTGGATGAAGCTGTCTCCGTAAGTCCGGGGCATCTGGTCGTTGATCTGGGCGATGACGTGGTGAGCGCACCTGGCGGCGGTCAGGGTGGTGTCGACCCCCACGCCGAAACTGCAGAAGCCATGCGAATCCGGCGGGGACACCTCGATCAGTGCGACGTCAATGCGCATCGCGCCGCTTTCAAACAGCCCTTCGATTTCGCTCAGGTAGATGGGAGTGTAGTCGGCGCGGCCGTCATTGATGGCGTCGCGCACGTTGCCGCCAATGAACATGGCGTTGTGCCGGAAATGTCCCGCCATTTCCGGAGCGACATAGGGGGCACACCCAAAAGTCATCATGTGCACGATTTCCACGTCGTGCACTTCCGGGCCACGGCGGAGCAGCGCTTCCACCAGCGTTTCCGGCTCCGCGCACCCCGGCTGGATGTACACTCGCATGCCCGACTTCACGCGGCGCAGCGCTTCATCCGCCGATGTCAGTTTTTTCTTGTACCCCGTCTCCCACCCCATACATCAGCTCTCCTTGCGACCCACTCCGCCCCTGGAGTGGTGAACAAACCGGAGCACGGGCTGCCTCAGCCCGCCACAACCTCGCGCTCTTCCGGTCTTAGACGATCCACTTGCTCCTGGTATCCGACGGCCGCGAAATAAATCGCGCGATCGAAAAACTGCTCCAGCATCTGCAGAAGTTCCAGTTCGCCCAGGATTTCCACCGCGCGATCCATTATCGCCTCACTCCTCAGGAAATCCCAGAGATTCTCCTTGGTGAGCACGATTGCCTGGATCAGTTCGCACAGCGGCACGTTCTGTAATGCCCGCCGCGCCCCGATTTCCCGATAGCGAACCTCGATGTCGGCCTGGTTTCTACCTAAGAGCCACTCGCCCAGATGCCGATAGATTTCGTAGACGCGTTCCCGCAGTTCATGGCCGGGAACGGCGCGAAAGTGAGCCAACTCGGAGGAAGACGTCACTTTCTTTTCCAGGCCGGCGGCCAGTGTGTCGGCATGGGTTTCAATCAGACGCACCAATCTGTAGGAAATCATCATGATCGCCCCCTTCCCATCTCCACTTCCAGACTCACACGCTCATCTTCATTGCCGCAGGCTCAGCCACCCAACCCCCGGGTGGCATTTTGCTCACTTCCACTTTCGGCTCCGTGGTCTGAGCGACTGCGATGGCGCGCGAGATCATGCACAGCGACTTCGCCCGGCGCAGCAGGACCATTCCCTCGTCCATCTCCTCTTCAGACTGCACCGTGAGCGTAGGGCGCAGCACGATTTCGGCGAAAGTGCATCCCAACTTGTCCTTGCGCATCGCGCCGTCGACTTCCACTTCCAGGTCCGTGTACGCGAACTTGACACTGCGTGCCACCGCTTCAAAAGTGGTGGTGAAGCACGCGGCCAGCGCGCACAACAGTAACTGTTCGGGAGTCCAGCGGCCTTCCAGTCCTCCAAGTTCGGGAGCCTCAGAGAAGTGAATTGCGTTGGGAGCGGACTCGCACTTGGCGAGCCCAGTGCGGCCCGATGTCCACCAGGCCGAAACCCGATAAGTATGCTCGAGAGCCATATGTTTACTCCGTTCGTTCTCGCGGTCCCTGTAACGCCTAACCCATTCATCAGCCGGCTAGCGAGAAAATGACCGTGATCGTAGTCTCCACCTCGACCGGTTGCCCGTTCAGCAGATAAGGCCGGTAGTGCCATTGTTTGACCGCCTCAATGGCCGCCGGCACCAACATCGGATGTCCACTCACCAGCTGCAGATCCTGGATGTTGCCTTCCCGGCTGATGATGGCCTTGAGAATCACATCCCCCTGAATCCGCGCGGCTCTGGCCAGCGGCGGATACGGCGGTTCCACTTTGTGAATCAGCAGACCCTTGGTCACGCCTTGCGAGATCCGCACCCGTTGCGGCATAACCGGTTGCAGTTTGGGTGTGAACGCCAGACTCGAAGTAGCGCTGACGATGCCTCCAATGACTCCGCCGAGCTGACCTCCCGGAATCCCGCCCGGTACGCCTCCGACCACTCCCCCTCCGGAAGGCATTGGCGGCGGCGCGTCTTCTTCCTTGATCATTTGCACTTTTTCCGGAATCCTCCCCGGCGTTCGAAGCTGTCCGCTGGAAAGCAGGTCACTTTGGATCTGCTTCATGATCTTGGCAACCGATTGGGCGGCCGGCGGCGGCGGAGGTGGAGGCGGCGGCGCTTCCAGAAATGTCAGCAGTTGCGACTTGGGCAGTTGCTCGGTGAAATACAACGGTATCAGCAACAGCACCCCGACCATCAGGCACTGTATGATAAACGACGCCAGCGTGGCCCAGGTTTGCCGGCTCTTCTGGCCTTCATACCGTATCAGGCTGTCGGCGAACATCGGCCGGACCTGCACTGGAATTGTCACCAGACGCTCCAGCGACGGTACCGGCACTGCCCGTGGCAGCACCTGCGGAGCTTCTTTGACTTCCGGAATCTCGATCGTGCCCTTCATGGCGGCCTCCCAACGACCCCTCAGCGGCAGGTTCTCCGCTTTGTCCAGTTCCATACTCCGCTACCATCGGCCGCTGGCAAATGCCCTTCATCACTTCGGTTTGTGACTGAGATCACGCTTCCATGTGCGCCTGTAACCCATAGCAGCCATGGAAGATCACTTGCTGTCGGAGGATCGAAATTCGCTTTTGGGAGACGCGAAGAAGAAGCAAAAGGGGATTTAGGAAATGCCGGAGCCTGGGTTTGCTGAAAGAATTCTCCCCGCGAACCGCATTTTCGCCTTCCACGACCGTGCTATAGTGTCGCGCTCGCAATTGGGGAGTGTGCGATGACCGAACCCCTGCGCCCAATGTCTACCGGCGAAGTGCAGGATCGGACATTCACCATCTACCGCAAGAATTTGATGATCTCGAGCCTGGAAGCTCCCACTATGCCCGAGGTGGTTCCCGCGCCCGTATGAACCGGGCCGCCCTGCGGAATCGTGCTATAGTGTGACCGCAAATCCGGGGAGCGTGCTATGACAGAACCCCTGCGCCCGATGTCCACAGGCGAACTGCTGGACCACACCTTTGCGCTCTACCGCAAGAATTTCCTACTGTTTGTCGGCATTGCTACCGTAGGCCCGGCAGCCTACCTCGTCTTCCAACTGGTTACGATCGGCTCTGCTGTAGTTCCAGGCACCACTCCGCAGCGCTCCGCCGCCCTCGCTTCGGTGGGCGTCGGCTTTCTTGTGGGCATGGTAGTGATGCTGGCGGGGATGGCGATCTCGCACGCTGCCACGGTGAAAGCGGTCGCTGCGGTGCATCTGGGCCGTCAGATCACGATTGGAGGCGCCTACAAGGCGTTGCGCGGGCGGTTTTGGCGAGTGCTTGGGGTATTCGCCATGGTAATGCTTTTAGTCGGCTTGGGAGCCGGGATCATTATTGGCGTCGCCGCAGTGCTCGGAAGCCTGGCCGTCGTAGGCGGTGCGCAAGCCGGGACCGCAGGCACAATCATTGGAGTGCTGGTGGGAATCGGAGCGGCCGTGGTGGGCGCCGTTCTCGCCATCACAATCTACGTTCGCTATTCTCTGGCGATTCAGGCCTGCGTGGTCGAAGATCTGCAGATCATGGCGTCGCTGAAGCGCAGCGTGGTGCTCTCCAAGGGCGCCCGCGGCCGGATTCTGACTGTTTATTTCGTGTTCGGCTTGCTTGGGTTTATTGCTGGCATTGCTCTCGGCGGATTAGCAGGCGGCGTCGGCGCGGTGTTGCACAACCCGATCATCGCCATGATCCTGATCTACCTGGCGAGTTTTGTCGCAGGATCTCTGACTGGACCGCTGGCTACCATCGGTATCTCTCTTCTGTACTACGACGAGCGCGTGCGCAAGGAAGCCTTCGATCTGCAACTGATGATGTCGAGCCTCGACGCTCCCGCTCCACCGCTGGCGGCGCCCGCTCAAATATGACGCCGTTCGCACCGCGCCTCAGTGTGGCTGCCTGGTTCGTCCTGATGGGCCTCCTAACGACGAGCCTGGCGTACGCGTCCGATCGCCCGACTCCCGCCACTCTGACCCACGCGCAATACCTCGAGCAATTGCAGAGTTACGAGAACCAGGTCAACCAGCTGGCTTCGGCCCCACAAGGAACCCCCTCATTCCGTGACACCATTCCGGACGCGCTGAACGTGCAGACTTCCCGGGGAGACGTCAGGGTTGAGACAGCCTTCCTCCGCGACGCACTAAACCGCTTTCTTACAGTCGAGCCGAAGGCGAGACCCAAAATACTTTCCGACCTGGGCAGCCGCCTGCAGGCCATGCGCGCGGAGGCCGACTTGTACGACCAGCCCAGCCGCGCCGATGACGCCACGCGCAAGCGGCTGGAACAGATTCTCGCCACTCGCGAGTTCAATCACGTGCGCGGTCCCAATGCGCTCGAACTTTTCAAGCAAAGAGTCCAAGCATGGATTCTGAAGCAGCTGAGAAAAATCAGCCCCAAAGTTCCCGACCTGCAAAATGCCGGACAGATCTTCGTGTGGGTGATGATCGCCCTGGCCAGCGCGGTCGCGGCTGTTTGGCTGTACCGGATTTCGAACCAGAACCTGCCCGGCAAGCGCGAGATTCTCCCCTTTATGCCGTCGTCCAGAACTTGGCACGAATGGCTCTCCCAGGCGCGCGAGAGGGCGGCTCAGGGACAATGGAGAGATGCCATTCACTTCGGCTTCTGGGCCGCGGTCTCACGTTTGGAGGCGGAGGGCACATGGCCGCCGGATAAGGCGCGCACGCCGCGTGAGTACCTTGCGGCCATCCCGGGATCCAGCTTATCGAGAGAACCTTTCGCTGCGCTCACAGGAAAGTTCGAGGCCAGCTGGTACGGAAACCGGCCCTCGACAGAAAACGATTTCGCCCAGTTTACCGCGAATCTGGAGAGGCTCGGATGCCGCTGACGATTGGCGAAAAGCGCGGATTCGTCGCGTTCGGCGTCGGGATGTTGCTGCTCATGACCCTGGTGGCGTGGCTGAATTCGGATAATCGCGACCAGGAGGAAGGATACCCCTCAAGCTTTTCGGTGCAGCGGCACGGCGGCAAGGCAGCGTTTCTTCTGCTGCAGCAAAGTGGCTATCCGGTGGAACGGTGGGAACAGCCGCCCACACAACTCCCGCAGGATGGGGACGGCATCACGCTGGTGCTGGCCGGGCCGGAGTCGTATCCGCGCCCAGAGGAATTCAGCAGCATCATTCGCTTCCTGCTTCACGGAGGCCGCGTCCTGGTGGCGGGGGCTTTCCCCAACTACTTTGTTCCGCAATCTTCGGTGCAGTATGGAGACACTCGAATTGGCTTTGCGGAATGCAAGCCGGTTGCGCTCACACACCTTACGCGGGGAGGACCCATCTCCCAGGATGGCGACTTCATCTGGGACCATACCGGCGAGGCCGCAGTAGTCCACTTCGCGGATAAGCAGGACAAGCCGGTGGTGGTTTCGTATGCCATGGGCCAAGGGCGGGTGATCTGGTGGGCGAGCGCTTTGCCGCTGACGAATGCGGGCATCCGCGATCGCGGAAACCTGGATTTGTTGCTCAACTCCGTGGGCCACAGCAAGCGCATTCTTTGGGATGAGTATTATCACCAGGAGCACCAGTATGTGCCGGGGCATCGCGATAACCCGGCGCAGATGTGGGCGTTGGCACAGGTGGCGCTCCTCGGCCTGCTCGTGGTGCTGACCTTCTCGCGCCGCAGCGGGCCCATCGTTCCGCTGGTTCGAGAGTCGCGGTTGTCGCCGCTGGAGTTTGTGGAAACGCTGGGCAACGTGTTTCAGCGCGCGCGCGGCACGCAGGTGGCAGTAGAAATTGCGCTGAACCGCTTTCAACAGATTGCGGCACGGCGTCTGGGTGTACGGGGGACCGCGGGTCCGGAAGAAGTTGTGCTGGCCATGACGCAGCATGGGCTGAAACTCCCTCCGGATGTGGCGGCGCTGGTGCGCACCAGCGGAGACGCGGCAACTGATACAGAATTATCGGAAAAGCGGGCTCTGGAACATGTGCGGGCGCTCAACCAGGCCATGGAGTTGCTCGATCCGCCGGCTACCCCGGCAAGAAAGAGGAATTAAAGGTACATGCAGGCAATTACAAAGCTCGTAACTCACGGCCGGACCGAACTGGCCAAGGCCATCGTCGGCCAAAGTCAACTGATCGATGGCACTTTGATCGCGCTTCTCTGCGGAGGACACGCGCTCATTGAAGGCGTCCCCGGATTGGGCAAGACGCTGAGCGTGAAAGTGCTGGCTCGGGCGCTGAATGTGACCTTTCAGCGCGTGCAATGCACCTCAGACCTGATGCCGGCCGATCTGCTGGGCACCAACATTCTCAACCTGCAGAGCGGGACTTTCACACTGCACCAGGGGCCGATGTTCACCGACCTTCTGCTGGTAGACGAGGTCAACCGCATGCCGCCGCGCACCCAGGCGTCGCTGCTGGAGTCGATGGAGGAGCGGCAGGTCACGATCGACGGCACGCGTCACTCGCTCTCCAAGCTGTTCACCGTGCTGGCCACGCAGAATCCGGTGGAATTCGAAGGCACCTATCCGCTGCCCGAAGCGCAACTGGATCGTTTTCTGCTGAAAATCAAAATCGGATATCCCTCGGCCGCCGAGGAATTGGAAATCCTGGCAAAACACAATAGCCAGATGCCGAGTTCCACCGCCGAACTCGACATCACGCCGCTCGATCCTGAGACCCTGCAACAGGCGCAACGCGAACTACGCGACCTCAGGCTGGAGCAGTCTCTGCTGGGCTACATTTCGGAAATCGCGCGGCGGACACGAAACTGGCCTTCGGTTTCATTGGGGGCGAGTCCGCGAGCGGCAATCAGCCTGATGCTGGTGGCGAAGGCTTTGGCCGCGCTTGCCGATCGCGACTACGTCATACCCGACGACGTAAAGGCAGGCGTGCTGCCCGCAATGCGGCATCGCATCGTTCTGCGTCCCGAAGCGGAGTTGGAAGGCCTCGACACCGATCGTGTGCTGACGGATGTCCTGGCGGCCGTTGAGGTACCGAAGTGAGTATTCCGCGTCCGCTCGAGCCTCCGCCGGTGGAGGCGCCTGCCCGTCCTCGAGGCCGATTCGGCGGCGGCGCAGGCCCGCGGCTGCTTCTGCTGGCGGGAGCGGGCCTGGCGTGGATCATACCTGCGCTGTGGAACCGCACATTTCTCTATGCGATGCTCCTTTGGGACGGCTTGCTGCTTCTGGCTTTTCTGGCGGACTGGCTTCGTCTTCCCCGCCCGCAGCAACTCACTGTTCGCCGCGAATGGCGCAGCCCGCTCTCCATCAGCGTTACTTCGCCGTTGAATCTTTCTATAGCGAATCAATCCGGTGTTGATATTCAGGTTAGAGTCCTGGATGAGCTCCCGCCGTCCATTTGGCACGAAATCAAGCCGGCCTCGCTGAACGTCCCCGCCCGGACAACGCGTTCAGTTGTGCTCAACTACACGCCCGGCACGCGTGGCGACTTGCGCACCGGAAAAGTGTTTCTGCGCTACCAGTCCGTGTTTCAGATGGCAGAACGCTGGGCGGTCGCCGACCTCGAGCAGACCGTGCGGGTTTATCCGAACTTTGAACATGCCCGCAAGAGTGCCGTCTACCTTGCCCGCAGCCGCCAGATCGAACTGCAGATGCGGATGATGCGCTTGCGCGGAATGGGCTCCGACTTCGAAAGCCTGCGCGAGTATCGGGAAGGCGATGAACTGCGTAATGTCTGCTGGACAGCGGCGGCGCGACGGGGAAAGCTGGTCTCGAAGACATTTCGCGTGGAGCGCAGTCAGGCGGTGTGGATCGTGCTCGACTGTGGCCGGCTCATGCGCGCCCGCACCGACGGTTACAGCAAGCTCGATTGCGCCGTGGATGCCGCGCTTTGCCTGGCGCAGCTCGCGCTTTACTCGGGAGATCGCGTGGGGCTGCTGGCCTATGGCCGCGCCGTGAATCAACGCGTCATGCCCGGGCGCGGAGCCGCGCAGATGCGCCACATCGTGGAGCAGCTGGCGATGATTCACGACGAGATCCCGGAAGCCGACCACGTACGCGCCGCCGCCAGCCTGCTGACCATGCAGAAACAGCGCGGGCTGATCATTTGGATTTCAGACCTGGCCGAGAGCGCGATGACTCCCGAAGTGATTGAAGCTGCCGGCCAGATGCTTACACGGCACCTACTCCTGTTCACTGTGATTGCGCAGCCCGAGCTCAAGCAACAGGCGCGCCTCAGCCCGGCGTCGGCGCCGGACATGTATGAAGTCGTGGCCGCGCAGGAGATGGTTTACCGCCGTGAGCTGCTTCTCGGACGTCTGCGCGAACGGGGCGCACTCTGCATGGAGGTCGAACCCTCGCGGATTTCCGCCGCGATCCTCAATCAATACCTGACGGTGAAGGAACGGAATCTGGTTTAGCGAGTTTCGTAGCGCTAAGTTTTTTGCGCGCGGGCGCCGCCCCAGAGATAAGCAATCAACAGGGTGAACAGCACCGCCGCGGCCACGAACTTCAGGGATGCGGGAGTCCCCGACGGCGAAAAGAAGCCTTCGATCGTGCCCGCGACAATCAGCATCGGGATCACGCCGACCAGAAGACGAACTGCATCGGTTCCGCCGGTCGCAATGGCATCCCTCCTCGACAGCACTCCGGGAAAAAGCAGCGCCTGCGCCAATCGCAGCCCGGCGCCTCCAGCAATGAAGATGGCCGGAAGCTCCAGAACTCCGTGCGGCGCGACGAAGCTCCACAACGACACGCTCATTTGATACACCCCGCACGCCGTGCCGATCACGCCCATCATCATGCCATTGAAGAAGAGCAGGTAAAGTGTCCCGATGCCGGCGGTAATCCCGGCGGCGAAGGTCATGAAGGAAACCGAGAGATTGTTGGTCATGATGGCGCTGGAGGCCTGCGGCTTGACCGAGACGATGGAGTGCGTCCACATCTCATGGTGTTCGATGCTGGCTACCAGACTCGGGGGAAGAAACTCGCGCATGTAGTCGGGATCGGAGAGCGTGAAGAAGGTTCCGGCGATCGCGCCCAGCGCAAAGATCGCAGTGGCGGCCGCCGTGTAGGGCAGAAAGCGCCGGAAGATGCGCGGATACTCTTGCGTGTAAAACTGCCACACGCCGCCCACGGTTTTCTTCTGCCCTGAATAAATCGCGTTGTGCGCCCGTCCCAGCAGTTGATTCAAATATCGCGATTGCTGCACACTGTTGGGGTCACCGCGCACGGCGGAGAGGTCGGTGGCAGTCTGGCGGTACAGCAGACCAAGTTCGCGCAATTCGCTGCGGCTGAGCGCATGAAGGCCTTGCTTTTTCACACGCGCCAACAGAGACTCTAGTTTTTCCCAGTAGGCTTGCCGCTTTTTGAGCCAGGATACGGAGATCATCGTTGGACCCGACGGAAAAGCTTACCATCGAAACCCCGGAACAGATTGCCCTGGAATTTCCCCTGGCGGGGGTGGGCAGCCGCGGGTTGGCCCTGTGCATTGATTCGCTCATCCAGGTGATCGCCGCGCTGGTGGTGATTCTGATTCTGGTATTCACCACTCGCGATCTCGAACGCACCTGGCTGAGCGCCAGGAACTGGGTTGACGCCATTGCGATCTTTCTGCTGTTCTGTCTTTATTGGGGATACTTTGCCGCGTTCGAGATCCTGTGGAATGGGCAAACTCCGGGCAAACGGCAGGCCAAAATCCGCGTCATTAGCGCCAGCGGCCGTCCCATCACCGTCTTCGAAGGCATTGCCCGCAACGTCATGCGGGCCATCGATTCTCTGGGTCTATACGCCGTCGGTTCGATCGCGTGCGCCGTGGACAAAAAGAATCGCCGCCTGGGCGATATGGTTGCGGGGACGGTGGTGGTCCATGAGGTTGAGGAACAAGGCGCCTCATATTGGTACGGCCAGGAAAAGGCGGCCTCGCTGCCTTCGGTGAGCCAGGCGGTTACGGGCTTGACCGCCCAGGAGTTCCAACTGATCGAGATGTTTCTTTCCCGCCGCCTCGACATTCCCAACCTGCAGCGCCTGCAATCGGCGCAGCAGATTGCCGACCGCATCGGCGACCGCCTGAATATCCCAAAATCCGAGAGACCCGTCAATGAAGACTTCCTGGAGGATGTCGCTCGCCGCTATCGCGACTCGGTGGGGCGTTAGAAGATCCAGTTTGGAGAAGCTGCGGCCAACCACTTCTGCACACTGCTTCGCTGTCTGATGTTTCGGCAACTGCGCCCCGGCGCGGCCTGTTGTCTTAGTAGGATCGGGTTAGTGCGTCTGGGGACTTGCCCCGCTCTCGCTTTCCCAATGATCATCCCGAGGACGTTAGTTTTGCCTCCTCCCCCAACTCCTTAGGAGGGATGTTAAATGCGCCAAACCACACTGCTGGTGATCTGCGCTCTGATGGCAGGTCTACTCGCTACGGCCGCATGGGGACAACCCCCAGCGGATGTTTTGAAAGTTGATTATTTCGCGAATGCGAACACGGCTTCTGCTCCGGACGGTACAGTACGCCTCACCAACCCGGGCACCAGCGGCGGCAACATCTGGGCCGCTATCTACGTGTTCGATCCCAACCAGGAACTGACAGAGTGCTGCAGCTGCTTGCTGACTCCCGATGGTCTGCGCACGCTCTCAGTAAACAAGGACCTGACCAGCAATCCACTGACCGGTGTAGTCCTGACGACCGGGTTGATCAAGATCGTCTCGACCACCGCGAACAGCGCCACCAGGCTGACGCCGACGGCTGGGATTCGTTCTTGGGCCACTCACATCCAGAACAGCAACTTCTCGGAGACTGAGACGGCATCGCAAGACGCCACGCTCAGCGCCACCGAGCAGACCCGGCTGCAGGGCCAGTGCTTCGCCATCCACTTGGATGGCAGCGGCCACGGAATCTGCTCCTGCGGCACTGGAGACTAGTTGATCTGAACAGCTCTGCAGGGCGGCTCCGCCGCCCTCAGGCTAAACCAGACTCGCCAGGCAGCCACCTTCACAGGTTGCCTGGCGGGTTTTATTAGGGGAGCGTTCTTGGCCGAGCGTTCTGACACGAATGTGCTCCGGGGGGAGACCATATCCGTGCATTCACGCTCGGCCGCTTCCTTGCCTCTGAGTGCAGTTGAAATCCTCTGACGTTCTTCCTTCGTGCGACCCTGTTCGTTTCCGTGATGAGGCTGCGGGCAGCATTCGGGCGGGCAAATCCGAACCTGGGACGGACCAGAAGACAATGTGAAGTGAGGGTCGTTGTGAAGTGACGGTCGTTCCTGATTTCGCGTCCGGGGCGAGCCAGACTCTAACCTGTCATTGCAAAATTCCAGACAACTTAAGTCCAAAAATCAGAATGATAGCCAGCACTATGAAGATATCGAATAGTCGTAGTCGATAGTGCGACATCTTTTCCACTCGGATTTGAACTCTGGATCGATCCCGCTGTTTTGAGGGGCGCGAGTTCGTGGCCCTTGCGCACGGCCCTGGCCAAGGTCCCTATTGCTGGTGAGAGCAGCGAGCATCATGCCGACTAAGACAACGGCTTTTATAGACCCAGCATGATTCCACGATTTCGCCTCCGAGTCAAACCATTGTTCAGAACATCCGGCAGGAACTTCACGCCAGCCGACCATCGAAGTTGAGATATGGAGCGGGAGACCGGGATCGAACCGGCGACATCCAGCTTGGGAAGCTGGCGTTCTACCGCTGAACTACTCCCGCTCATAACAGCCCGAGGTCCCTCGCGCCGCTCGGGATTTCGCCTGCGGGCTCGACGCCCGCAAAACGGCTCAACTTGGGAAGCTGGCGTTCTACCGCTGAACTACTCCCGCTCGGCACGGCGGACGAAGGTTAGCTTACCACCTGCGCGGCCGGCTCACAACCGCCGGCAAGCGTCCCAGAATCATTAACCACGAAGGACACGAAGTTACACTAAGGGATTCGATCGGCAGGTTTCCTTCGTGCACCTTCGTGTCCTTAGTGGTTAGTCTTGGAGCTACAGAACCTGGGTGAATCCTTCGGCTGCTTCGTGGTTTAATGGTCCGCGCTGCCCGGTGGGACTGTTCCCGCCGCAACCTACATCAGGACTCCCGGAACCATGCCCAAACCGAAATCCAGCGACCGCCGCTCGTTTCTGCAGACTACCCTCACCACCGGCGCTGCTGCCGCGATCTATCCTGCGCTGGGTGCGTCGCGCGCCAGCGCGGCGATGTCGTCCAGTCCCAACGGAAAGCCCCACGCCGTCCCCGCTCCCGATATTCCGGCCTTCGAGCTGGACGAAGCAACCATCGCCGACCTGCAGGATGGCATGAAGACCGGGAAATATAGCGCGCGCGCGCTGGTGGAGAAGTACACGGCCCGGATCGAGCAGATCGACAAACATGGGCCTGTCCTGAATGCCGTGATCGAATTGAACCCTGACGCGCTGTCGATCGCCGACGCGCTCGATCAGGAACGCAAGGCCAAAGGTGCGCGCGGCCCGCTCCATGGAATTCCAGTTCTGATCAAGGACAACATTGATACCGCTGACAAGATGATGACCACGGCGGGGTCGCTGGCACTGGTGGGATCCAAGCCGCCGAAGGATTCTTTTGTTGCCCAGCGGCTGCGCTCGGCGGGCGCTGTCATTCTTGGCAAGACCAATCTCAGCGAGTGGGCCAACATCCGCTCCAGCCATTCCACCAGCGGGTGGAGCGGACGCGGTGGGCTCACCAGGAATCCGTATGCGCTGGACCGGAATCCGTGCGGCTCGAGTTCCGGGTCTGGCGCCGCGGCCTCGGCCAATCTCTGCGCCGCCGCCATCGGCACCGAAACCGACGGTTCCATCGTTTGCCCGTCCTCCTCGAATGGACTCGCTGGTATCAAGCCAACGGTCGGGCTGGTCAGCCGCGGCGGCATCATTCCGATTTCCCACTCGCAGGACGGCGCCGGTCCCATGTGCCGCACGGTGCGCGATGCGGCCACCCTGCTCAGTGCGCTGTGCGGAGTCGATCCCGAGGACCCCGCCACCAATGAAAGTGTCGGGCAAGCGCACAGAGACTACACGCGGTTCTGTGATCCCACTGGCTTGAAAGGAGCCCGCATCGGAGTCGCACGAAAATACTTCGGTTTTAACGACGCCGTGGACGCTCTGATGGAAGAGGCTCTGGACGCGATGAAGAAGCAGGGCGCAACCCTGGTTGATCCCGCGGACATCGCAACCTTCGGTAAGTTCGACGACAGCGAACTGCTCGTCTTCCTCTACGAACTGAAGGCCGACCTCAATGCCTATCTGTCTCGCCTTGGCGGGAGCGCTCCGGTGCGGACGCTGAAAGACATCATCGACTTCAACGACCGCAACCGGCAAAAAGAAATGCCCTACTTTGGTCAAGACTTATTTCTGAAGGCCGAAGCGAAAGGCCCGCTCACCGAAAAAGAGTATCTCGACGCGCTCGCCAAGAACCGCCAGCTCGCGCGGGTCGAAGGCATCGACGCGCTGATGAGCAAGTATCAACTTGATGCAATCGTTGCTCCTACCGGCGGCCCGGCATGGCTTACCGATCTGGTCAATGGCGATCACGTCGCCGGGGGCAGTTCCAACACCGCGGCGGTGGCGGGATATCCCAACATCAATGTGACTGCCGGATTCATCTCAGGCTTGCCGGTGGGAATCTCCTTCTTCGGCCGCGCCTGGAGTGAGCCTACTCTGATCAAGCTGGCTTACGCCTTTGAGCAGACAACCAAAGCCCGGCAAGCTCCGCGCTTCTTGCCGACTATCGGCCCCAGTTAGAATGGAGAGAGATGAATCGGGAGGCGTACGTGGTCAAGCTTCACCTTCTCTACGTGCCCGTGTTTCTGGCGCTGGTGCTGCCGCTCGCCTACGGCCAACAAGAGGGAGATTCCTACGTCCTGCACCCCAATCAGGAGGTGCGGATCGAAGATCTATCCGCAGTGAAGGCGCAATCGACGGGCGGGGCAGCCGTGCTGCTGGCCGCAGTTGAGACCGTCCTTCATAACCAGGATCTATGCTGCGAGCAAGACTCCGCCCTCGCGGACTCAGTAATTTCTGCAGATCCGTTGTCTCTGAAGGATCTCAGCGTCAAACTACAGGGCAGACACCTGTTGAGCGACGGCCGCCCGATCATCGCCAGCGCGGAATATTTGCCGCCATCCTCGATCAACCCCGATCAGATCATCAAGTCCTTGCGGGACAAACACGCAATCCTGATGCAGTGGAATTCACACGTATACGTCCTGTACGGAACTACCTTCGACGAAACCCGGTACAACAGCGGCCTGAGAATGTATGCCATCCGGAAATTGCTGCTGCTGGATCCCAGATTCTCCGATGAGCGGAGAGAAGTCTCTTTCAACCGGGAAACCGATGACTGGGGCAAGGTCCAGGGAATGTTGATGCTGACGGTGACGCTTCCGTAGGGTTAGCTTCAGCCGTTCGCGTCGGCAGGCACAGGTAGTCGATCCTTCCGCCACAGCGCATAGCAGAAACCCCCGGGCGGAGCCGGGGGTTCAGTGATGGTACGCAGAAGTAAGCGAGGCTTAATCGTTTTCCCAGGTGACTTCGGCCTTCCTGGCCAGTTCGTGTTCTTTGCGCAGAAGGCGAGCGATATCACCGATAGGCGTGACTCGCTTTTCCGTGGGGAACTGCCACAGGGGCTGTTCGCCTTGGGCATAGGTGTAAGGATTGCTTCCGAGCAAGCTTTGCTCCGAGGCCATATCATGCTGCGAGGCATGCTGCGGGTGCTCTGCCATCACCGTCGGCGCGGGTTGGTTCGAGAGAACGGAGGCCTGTCCGAACGCGGAGGCTACGCAGAAGAGAAGAAACACGGCAAACAAAGTAGTTTTCATGGCAATCGTCCAAATCTGGAGGAGTCCCGGCCGCCAGCTCTGGGCGGCTCCGCATGGGTTCAATGCAACCTCGATACCAAACTTGCGCGGTGGAGACTCGGTTTACAGGCCGAAAACGGCGGGGGCGGACAATTTCTTGCACATTTGTGGAACATGCGTCAATTCCCTGCGGATTCAAGCCCTTCGCCTTTCGGCAGAAATCGGGAAACTCCTTGCTGGACGGGGGTTTGCGCGGGGTCATGGCCGTTCTCGAAAGCCGACTCGAATCCGGGACTTGACACATATTCAGGATGTGTTTTACTGCGAACCATGGCTACCGAAAAGAACCCCACTAAAGACGTCATTTTGTGGATTGTCGCGATTGTTCTGGTTGTGATTGCGATCTTCTGGTACCGGCGCTAGGAACGAAAAGCTGACTTGGCGGAGCGGGCCCGGGAGGGGTGCAGGATGGCCCAGACTTCCGTCGAGTCTATCCCCTTCGACTGGGCTGAGAGCACGCACTCCGCAATGCGGGCGTTGACTTCTGCTAAACTTCCCCGTCCTACTCGATTCGAGATCCCAATCCAGATGCGCGCCTTCGTCCTCTTTGCTATCGTCATATTCATGAGCAGCGTTGTCGCCGAAATTCTCGTCGCGCAGGCGCTTCCCGTGCCCGACGCGGTCACCGACCCCAGGAAGATCGCTTCCAAGCCGAATGCACAGGTCGAGCCGCGCAGCCTGACCATCGAAAAGCTCTATATGACGCGCCAGGTCGGCCGGCCCACGTGGTCACCCGACGGCAACAGCATCGCCTTCGTCTCCAACATGAGCGGACGCAACAATTTGTGGCTCGTGCCCGCCGAAGGCGGTTGGCCGGTGCAGCTCACGGTCAGTGACCAGCGTCAGTCCTCGCCCGCCTGGTCACCGGACGGAAAGTGGATCGCGTATCAATCCGACTACGATGGCGACGAGCAGTGGGACATTTTTCTCGTTTCGCCCAAGACCGGAAAAGTTGTGAACCTGACGCAGACGCGCGAGATCGCGGAGCTGAATCCGACGTGGTCCCCGGACGGGCGGTACCTGGCGTACGAGGTCAAGCCTAAGACCTCGGCGGCCTACGAGATCGACATCTACGACACGCTGATGCGCGAGGTGAAACACCTCACCACCGGCACCCCGCAGGACAAGCGCAATTCGAATCCTATCTGGTCGAAGGATGGGGCATACATCGTCTACACGCAGGAGCAGGCCAAGGGGACCGACTCGAATATTTTTATCGCGGATGTGGCGACGGGAAAGAACACGTTGCTCACACCCCATGACGGTGAGCAACTCTATTTCGCGAATGATATTTCCGCACTCGGCATGTATGACGCCCAGACAGTGCTGCTCACCTCCAACGCCGAGAACGGTTACGACAATATTGGTCTACTCTTGACCGGCACGAGGGGCGATCCTCATCCGGGCGCAATCAAGTGGATGACCAAAGATAAATGGGAAATCCGCGGCAGCGAATTTTCGCCAGACGGCAAGCACATCACCTTTAGCGCCAATGTTGACGGCAATGAAGAGATCTATCTGCACGATCTCGCGACCGGCAAGTCCACGGCACTGCCCATTCCCAAAGGTGTGAACGAGCCTGCTGGCGGCCATTCCGCGTTCACCAAAGACGGTTCCCGCCTGCTTTACTATCACAACGGCCCCACCGCACCCGGCGATCTCTGGGTCTACACGCTCGCAACCGGCAAGTCGCATCAAGTCACGCATTCGCTCGTCGCCGGCGTGCGCTCCGAGGACATGGTCGAACCTTACTTGGTGCACTATCCCAGCCGCGACGGCAAGTGGACCATCTCCGCGTTTCTGTACGTGCCCTTCAACATGGCGCGCAACGGGCAGAACGCCGCCATTGTTTACATCCACGGCGGTCCGACCGCGCAAACTCTGAATTCGTTCAACCGCTTCGTGCAATACGCGGCAAACCAGGGATACATGGTGCTCGCGCCCAACTACCGCGGGTCAACCGGCTACGGCAAAGAATTCCAACAGGCAAATCTGTTCGATATGGGCGGGGGCGATTTGCAGGACGTTCTGGCCGGCGTCGACTGGATCAAGCAGACCGGTCACCTCGATCCCAAAAAGATTGCGGTCATGGGCGGCAGCTACGGCGGCTACCTCAGCATGATGTCGGTGACCAAGGCACCGGACGTCTGGGCAGCGGGCGTGCACATTGTGCCGTTTGTGAACTGGTTCACGGAAATCGAGAATGAAGACCCGGTGCTGCAGCAGTCCGATCTGGCGACTATGGGCGACGTGGTGAAGAACAAGGCTCTCTACGAGGACCGCTCGCCCATCAACTTCATCGACCAGATCAAAGCGCCGCTGCTGCTGCTGGCGGGCGGGCATGACCCGCGCTGTCCGAAGTCAGAGACGCAGCAGGTGGTCGACGCGATCAAGAAGCGTGGAGGCACGGTCGACTACAAGATCTACGAAAACGAAGGCCACGGCTTCGCGCGGGTGGAGAATCAGATCGACGCCTACCGCCGTGTCGCCGACTTCTTGCTGGCGCACGTTCCCCCGGCGGATTGTGCGTGCACTCTGAACGAGTAGTGCTTCGTCGGTGGGCGGCTTCCCAGTCTTCGCAGGAACTTAGAGTCCAGCTTGACCTGCCCCTCACGGGCCGAGTTGCACGCAGCTCAGCTGATTGTTGTCAAACTCGGTTTGCAGCATGTAGAAGCGGCCATTCCACATCTGATTGGCATTGCCCCCATCCCAGTTGTAGAACAGGCCGTAGTTGTAGGCGCAAAGGTCGCCGATCTCGTTGCCCTGCGCCGTAAACCAGGCGTTCAGTTCCGGATCAGTGATGGCCTCAGTCAGTTCGTGGCTAGCCGAGGTGGCCGCAGTGTCGGCGACGGCGTCGCCGTTCGGAGACGGGGTTCCTGGCGCCTGGCAGTTGGTGAGGTCGCCGTAGGGCTCGTTAGCATAAATGATCGGGGTCGTCCCGGTGCTTCCGCCCAGGAAAAAGCCGTGGTAAGCGCAGTACTGAGTGTAGGCACAGGAGGTGCCGCTGGCATCGAAACACGAGCCCTCGCCGCTAGAAGTGAAGACAAAGAACATCTTGTTGAGCCCGCCGGTCCACCCCTTCAGGGTCATGACCCTCTTGATTTCCGTCTGAAGCTGAGCGTCTGTGATGCAGCCGCCTGGAGTGTCCTTGTCTTTGCAACCGGACGCCGGAAACGAGTTTGTGTCGAGGTAGGAGGTGGCGGTCGCGGCTCCCTTGTTCTGGATGTAAGTGGTCTTCGTCCCGACCACCTGATAGTACTGGGTGTTGTTGTTGTCGATGCCGTGCGCGCTGTAATCCCCCAGCATGTTTTTCTGCACGGTCTGGTAATGCGCCGACATGCTGGTCGCGCCGCCGCTCTGCAGCTTGGGCGGAACCCAAAAGATAACGAAAGGTGTGACCCCGCCCTGCATGACCGGACCACCGTTGTACACGAGCGGACCAGTGTCCGCCGGGAGGACCAGGGCGCCCTCGCGGTTGATCGTCGGAAAGCTGTGGATGTTGTAGCCGTTGGCGTGCGGAGTGACCCGTGGCGAAGCATCCTGAGCTGCGGCAGCCCCTGGCAGGAGCATGGCCGTTGCAGCGCCAACTGCGACGAAACCGGTCAAAAGGTTCTGCAGATTCCTCATTCAAATTCCCCCAAGTATCGCAATGCAAACAACCCGGCGGGGAGTCTACCATCCGGAGGAATAATGACAAAGACAATTCGAAACAGTTTGTATCTTGTATGCAAACCTGTACGACTGCGGGAAATTTGGACGTTTCTAAGGCAAACTCTTGCAGGCACTGCTAACTGGCGACTGGAGGCGTTAGCGTGTGACGTCTACCGCTTGCGCGCGCAAGTGGCGGAGATGCGAAGGATCGCTTCCACCAGGCCGGGGATGGTGAAGTTCTTGGCCTCAATGTCGACGGGGAACCCCAATTCGCGCAGGGTTGACGAGGTAACAGGACCGATGGAAGCCGTCCGCATCCCGTTCAGGCTCTTGTGAGTAACGATCTTGCGGGAGCCCAGCAAGTCCACAAAGTTGCGCACCGTCGAAGAACTGGTAAAGGTAACGACATGCGGCCGCTTCCTGGGGTTCTTTAGGGCAGATCGCAGTCGCGCACGAGACGATCGCGGCACGACGGTTTCGTAAGCTTCCACCACATCAACATGCGCACCGGCCTTATGCAACTCGCGCGGGATCACGTCGCGCGCCACCTTGGCCCGGACCAGCAGCACCCGCTTCCCTTTTACGCGGCGGCGCAAGCTGCGCACCACGGATTCGGCCACGTACTCTTTGGGAACCACGTCGACCTTCACGCCGCGCTGCTCGATGGCCTTCCTGGTTGCTGGTCCGATGGCGGCAACATGAAGGTGCTTGAGTCCTTTCGTGGTCAGGCGCAATTTCTCCATCCGCTTCGACATGGCCTCGACGCCGTTCGCGCTGGTGAGGATGAGCCAGTCGTAACTGTCCACATTTTTCAGCGCGGAATCCAGCGGGGCAAACGACCGAGGCTTGCGGATTTCGATAAACGGTATTTCCAAGACTTCCGCGCCCAGCTTGCGCAGTTCGCTAGAGAGTGCCCCGGCCTGATGCCGCGCGCGGCCCACCAGCACGCGGATTCCACTCAGCGGCCGGTTCCTCGGTAACTTGGCTTTCTTTCCCATGAGCAGAGTCGGCGGGCATGAGTGCCCGCCCCACACGGTCTTATTCGCGCTCCTTCTTCGCGGGGATCACGACGCCCAGGCCCTGCTCCCGCATCATGCGAGCCACGCCGGAAACCGCAGTGTCTTCGGCCTTGTCCAGCGACGCAATCACGTTGGCCTGGTCCTCTTTTGTCCGGTTCTGGCTGAGCTTGAACTTGGCCTCGATCTGGGTGACGGCAATCTCGAAGCCCACAATGTGGCTGAGCATGCGCTGGCGGTAATCCTCATCCAGGCCCGCCCACTGTGTGGCATAGGCCGGCTCGAAGGTGCCCATCAGGTCGTGGAGCATGCCCAGCAGATCCTCGGGCGACGAATACAACCGCGCCTGGCCATAGACGTGGACCGCACCATAGTTCCACGTGGGAACGCTTTCGGGGTTGGTATACAGGCTGGGCGAGATGTAGGAATGAGGTCCGTGAAAGATGGTCAGACACTGGGGCTGCTGCTCGAGGTAGCGCCAATGCGGGTTGGCTTTGGCAAAATGGCCGCGGACCACGAGTTGTTCTCCCGTTTCACGCAGAACCACCGGGACGTGGCTGGCGAACGGACCGGACTCGGTCGCCGACACCAGAATGACGAAGGGATTCGCCTTCATGAAAGCGATCGCGTCAGCGTGATGACGAACACGGAAATGTTCAGGGATATACACGCGTTGTCTTCTTCCGCCCCTCCGGGGCTTTACTTATCATCTACTTACATACCCACGGCTGGAGTTTATCCTGAGCGTAGCCGAAGGACCGTGGGCTGGAGTCTTGCGCCGTCCTTCGCCTTAGCTCTTCCGCGGTTCGTTCAGTGCCTCGGTAGGCTTCTTGCGCACGTGCAGGAGCTTTTCGACTTCGGCGATCACGACTCCAGCTTCGTCCTTCACTTCTACCGAAAGCGTCGGCTCGTATTTCGGCAACGCCTCCAGCTTCTCACGAATGTCGGTCAGCTGCGCATCGGTCAGGCGAAACTCGGCGCGCACCTTGCCCTTCCCCGGCTTCCTGTAGCGAATCGTCGCAGCTTTGTCCCAGACGATGTAGTCGCGGCCGAGGTTTGCCATCAGCATGAGCATATAGAAGGGGTCGGTCATGGCAAAGAGCGATCCGCCGAAGTGCGTGCCCACGTAATTGGCGTTCCAGAAACGCAGCTTCATCTCGACATCGACGGCCTTCATGTCGGGGCCGATGTGCTTGATGCGGATGCCCATGCCCAGAAACGGCGGCCAGAGATTGATCCAGCGCCGGAGGTGGGCAGGACTCTTAGTGCCGCCCAGAAGTTGAAGGAGAACATTGCGGCTCATTCGAGCAAGGCCCCAGCGCCTGAAGGCGTCAACCAGCAGGAGGCGGGTTGCGGCACGCCTTGAAGGCGTGCCCTGATACGAACCTTTCTGGACTCGAGTTTCATGGTTGCGACGGGACGGCCAGGCCGCGGCCGTAGACGGCTTCGAGAATAGCGTCGCCGCCGCGCCGCAGCAATGCCTCGCCGGCATCGTTGCCTATCTTTTCGGGATCGTCCCCGTCCCGTGAGTCGCGCAGGAGCTTGGAGCCGTCGGGGTCGGCGACGATGGATTCGAGATGAAGCTTCCCATTCCGCATTTCCGCGAAGGCGCCGATCGGAACCTGGCAGCCTCCGCCGAGACGGTTGAGCAGCGCGCGCTCGCAGGTGGTGGCGGCGCGGGCATTTTTGTCGTTAAGAAACTCGAGGTGCTTGCGTACAACGGCGTCACCCTCGCGGATTTCGATCCCGAGCGCTCCCTGCCCCGCCGCCGGGCACATGATTTCGGCGGGAATGATCTGTTTGATCAGTTCGGTCTTGCCGAGGCGTTGCAGCCCCGCCGACGCCAGGATGATCGCGTCGTACTCCCCCTGTTCAAGTTTGCGCAGGCGCGTGTCGACGTTGCCGCGCAGGGGATGAATGTCGAGGTCCGGGCGGATGGCCTTCAGCTGAGCTTGCCGGCGCAGGCTGGAGGTGCCAACGCGCGCGCGTTGAGGCAGGTCTTCAATTTTCGAATATTTGCAAGAGCAGAAGGCGTCGCGTGGATCCTGGCGTTCGGTGATGGCGGCGATTTCGAATCCGGGCGGGAGTTCGGTCGGCAAGTCTTTCAGCGAGTGCACGGCCAAATCGACGCGGCCGGCAGCAAGGGCCTCCTCGATCTCTTTCGTAAACATGCCTTTCGTGCCGACCTTAGCTAGGGCAACGTCGGTGATCTTGTCGCCGGTGGTGTGGATGATCTCGATTTCGACGTCATGACCGCGCGTACTGAGCAGCGAGGAAATGTGGTTGGCCTGCCACAGGGCAAGTTGCGAGCCGCGGGAGCCGATGCGGAGGCGCGGCATTAGTGGCGCGTCCCCGCTTCTTTGCCCGATGCGGAGTTGGCAGACTCCTTGTCTGAAGGCCGAACCGCCTCTTTGTCCTTCTCCCGCAGATTGAACAACCGGCGGACTACATCGACCACCGTGGTAGCTTCGGCTTCTTTCGCGGCGGTCTTTAGCGTGGTGATCGGCGTGTGCATGACCTTGTTGATGATGCCACGGGTGAGGGCTTCGACGGCGATTTCCTGTTCCGGTGTCAACTGGCCCATGCGGCCGCGCACGCGGTCGATTTCCGCCTGGCGAATGGTTTCCAAATGATCCTGCAAGCTCACGATGGTCGGAACCACATCCAGCGTTTGCAGGCGGGCTTCGAAGCGTTCGACTTCGCTGGTGATGATGGCCTCGGCGAGTTCGGCTTCCTTGCTGCGGTCGGCGACGTGGCTGGAGACCGCCTGCTGCAAGTCGTCCATGTCGTAGGTGAAGATCCCGTCGAGCTTGCCCATCTCGGGTGACACGTCGCGGGGCACCGCGATGTCGATGAAAAACATCGGGCGATTCTTCCGTCGCGCGAGAAACTGTTCGCCGTGTTCGCGGCGGAAGATGGCATGGGGCGCGCCGGTCGAGTTGATGACGATGTCGGCCCGGTCGCACGTGTTGTAGAGATCGTCGAACTTGATGGCCTGGCCGTTGAATTTCTGCGCCAGTCCGATGGCGCGATCATAAGTGCGGTTGGCGACGAAGATCGAAGCGCAGCCGTGGGCCATCAGATGGCGCGCCGCCAGTTCGCTCATCTTGCCCGCGCCCACGATGAAGACGTTCTTGCCCTGGAGAGTACCGAAAATCTTCTTGGCCAGTTCCACCGCAACCGAGGCGATCGAGACCGACGAAGATCCGACTTCAGTCTCGGTGCGCACGCGCTTGGCCACGGCGAAGGCGCGAGTCAGCAACTGGTCGAGTTGTCCGCGGACCGCACCCACAGCGCGGGCGGTGGCGTACGCTTCCTTCACCTGGCCGAGAATCTGGGCCTCGCCCACCACCATCGAATCGAGACTCGCCGCCACGCGGAAAATGTGACGCACTGCGTCCTTCTCGCGAAATTCGTAAAGGTGTGCATCGAGTTCTTCGGCGGTGAGGTGAAAGTGATCGTGCAGGAATCCGCGCAGGTCGGCGGAACCGTTGGTGGTGTGGGTCACGAGTTCCACTCGGTTGCAGGTGGAGATCACCATGCCTTCTTCGATTCCAGGATATGCGGTCAGTTCGCGGCAAGTGTCGGGCAAGCGCGATTCCGGAATGGCCAGGCGCTCGCGCACCTCCAGCGGAGCGCTCTTGTGATTCACGCCGATAAGCTGGTATCTCATGAGGCGGCGAACCTGTGGATCGCGGAGAAATAATTCGCCGCCCAGGCGGCCAGCGCGGCCACGAAGGCGAACGTGGCGAGGACAGCGGCGCGGCGTCCGCGCCATCCTGAGTTCCAGCGGGTGAAGACCATGATCATGTACACGACCCACATCAGCACCGACAGCAAAATCTTGGGATCAAGAAAGTCCACGCGGCCGTAGGTGGTCATGGCTACGATGGACCCGGTGATCAGCCCCAGTGTCATGAAGGGAAAGCCGAGCAGCAGCGAGCGGTAGCCGATCTGGTCAATTACTTCCAGCGCGGGCAGAAACGAAATCAGGCTGCTCGGATTTTTGGCCTTCAGGCGGCGCTCCTGCAAGAGATAAAGCAGGCTGGCGCCGAAGCTGACCAGCAGCGCGGCATATCCGGTAAAGATCAGGAAGATGTGCGCGGCCAACCATCCCTTGTGCGAGACGAAGGCGGTCAGCAGGACCGGCTGCTGGTCCACGGCCGCGACGAAAGTCAGAAAGAAAACCACCGGGAAGACCACTACGCCGGGCGAGGTGGTCTGATAAATGGCATAGATAATCATGAAGAAGGTCATCGAGATGAACGCCAGCAGCGATTCGCCGTTGTGTACCGACGTCCAGGCCATCTGGCCGGAGAGGAACAGTTCGGCCAGCGACACAAAGTGGAAGACCATTCCAAGGCTGGCGGCATGCAGAGCAATGCGGCTGAAAAGATCGCTGGTGCGGGTCAGAGCCACAAAGGCGTAGACCAGCCCGATAAAGTAGCAGCCCAGCGCGAAGCGCAACCAGAGCAATGACATAGGCCAGGTAAGTATCAGAGGCGAAGGAGTTTAACGCAAGTCACGACAGGCTCAAACCCCAGTGCGCCTTCCCACTCCACGCATTATAGTCTGCACTGGGAATGAGGCCTAGGAAACATGGCGGGTCACGAGGGAGTGTGATTAGGATCACAAAATGGAAGCAACTGAGTTCTTCAGGTCCGAAGCGCTCTACCCCAAGCGATGGCTACCGATGTGCCTATTCGCAATTAAGAGTCGCAGTTCCGGACACCATCGGCACGTTCTTGGTATCGACCGGAAGCTTAGGATCACGTGGGGCGCTGGCGGTGATGGTAACCCCGGGGGTATGCGCAAAGCAGATTGCTAATCCCTGAGGGTTCATCCCCGCACAGCCATCAGGATCACACCACACGGGTGCGCCCGACCAGCTTCCACTCCAGTTAACCGGCAGCGGAGACACAGTCACCGGCGGCGCACTGAAAGTTCCGGTGGCGACAAACTGAATTCTCCCGTCGGCGGTGGTCGTGGCAACCCCAGGAGTGATGGAAATCGACACGAGCATCCGGTCGGCGCTGGTTCCGCCGCCGCAGCTCATGGTAATGACAGCAATTAATACGAGGAGTGTTGCGGAAAATCCGAACCGTAGACCAATCATTTGGCACCTCCGTGAACGAGGGCCGATCAGAACATCCATCGTCAAAAGCATAGTAATGCCCGCCTGGAGATGTCAATCAATCATTTGTGACTACAACTTCGGAGAAATCCTCGCCGACAATCCGCGGAGTCGTGGCAGGTTCATGGCGTGGGTGTTCCGTGGCAGTAGGGGAGTATGCGGTACGCGGCGATGGGCGTATCAGGATTACACAACTCAGAGGCTGAAGCCATGTCCTCCATTGTGGCGTAGTCTAGCGCGGGTGAACTTGTGCGCCTCCCGGTTAGCAACCACCAATCACTTCGTCTTGGGGGCGGTGCCGGCGTGGGGATTCGCCATATCGGTGGCATGCGGATTCGTCATTCCGGTGGGAGGCATGGCGCCTCCAGCGTGGCTGTCGCCTAGAGAGGTCATGTCCCCGGGGGCAAAGCAGCTAATGCGTCCGCTAGCGGCCACGCGCAATTGGGACGGACACGCGCCGCTGGTTAAGGCAGGCGCCGGTCCGCTGCCCTGGGATTGCACCGTGAACAGTTTCCCCTCGCCGTTGCCGGCGACGCCGACCGCCATTCCGGGCATGTCGTAGGCCACGTAGAAGGGATGCATCGCCTGCGCCGCCTGCAGGGCGCAACCGCTGGCAGTTTTCAGTTGTGCCTCCGCGGCCCGGACGTCGAGGCGGCCGCAATCGGTGGCGCCCTGGCCGGAGTATTCCAGCAGCTTCTGTTGCACCGCATCGGTCTTCTGCGGCGAGGGAGCCGGGTTCGCGGCAGCCGGAGCGGTTGGCTTGCTGCATCCGGTCAGACAGGCGACAGCGATCATCAGGACAGCGGCAAGGTTTTTCATGACAGGGTGATTGTAAATCGTGAACACGGTATCCCACGATCCGGGAGTGCCAGGCGATGCTTACCACCGCCTGAAGAAACGTTCGCTCGGGATGACTCCCGTAGGACTGCACACTGTCCCCAAACTGCCGTACTGCCCAATTCTTAAATCCTCGCCGCAATCCGCCAGGCATGGTAGGTTCATGGCGCGGATTTTCCGCGGCAGGAGGGTGGTATGCGGTACGTCGGAATGATTCTGGTGTTGGCCTGCATCGTGACGCCTATGCTGGCACAGGAGAAAACGGACGAGGGTCCGACGAACGAGAAAGCGCAGAAAACCTACAAAGAGGGACTCGAAGACCTGCACCATCGAATGACGGAGGCGGCACTGGAGAAGTTCAAGAAAGCGGACAAGCAGGACGACGGTCATTGTCTGGCGTGCCAGAAAAAGATGATCAAGTATGGGCTCGAGCTGCGGGACTGGAAGACGGCCGAGACTGGAGCGGAGGAGATGGTGGCTCAGGCTCAAGGGGAGAAGAACGTGGCGATCGCACACTATCAGTTCGGCATCGTGCTGATTGACGAGGGTTTGGACAAGCACAAGGATGAACTGTTCGCCCGTGCGCACGATGAAATGACCAAGGCCTTGGCGATCGTCGCGAAATTCCCCCAGGCCGTTTTTGCCGACGGGCGGGCCCTGGCGCATCTGAAACAGGACGACGCAGCCAAGGCACGCTTTGAGGAGTTCGCGAAAATGCGGCCGGAGGATGATCCGGACCGGCAGCGCGCCCTGCGTTACATCAGCCAACCTGAGCTGGCGCGGGCCCGGATGGCACCGGCATTTGCCATTATGACCACGGACGGACAGCGGATCTCGATGGACGATCTGGCGGGCAAAGTCGTTCTACTCGACTTCTGGGCGACTTGGTGCGCACCCTGTCGCGAAGCTTTGCCGCATATGCGGGAGATTGCAAAGAAGTTTGAAGGACAACCGTTGATCGTGCTCAGCGTGAGCCTCGACAACGATGAACAAAAGTGGAAGGACTTCATTGTGAAGAACGAAATGACCTGGCCACAATACCGCGACGGTGGCTTTACCGGGCCGATCGCCAAGATGTTTGGTGTGGAGGCGATTCCGCACACGTTCACGATTGACGCCGACGGTGTGCTGCAGGATGAGCACGTCGGCGACGCCGCGATCGAAGGCAAGCTCAAGAAGCTAGTGAGCCGGGCACGAGAGATACAGGTCGCCGCAAAGCCTGCGAACTAGGACCGCGCCTTCCGCGGCCCTCCAAGCCAGCAATATTTTTTCAGCAGCGAGCCAATCACGTGCCAAGCTGCAACTGCCTGAGAATGAACTCAGCTCTCTCACTGGGCGCTTCTCGTGGCAGTTCCACGAGCTCATACCCGCACTCCCGATATACCTGCTCCATCAATTCACAGGTGCGCACGGCTTCATCGAAACCCTGCTTGCGCTCACCATCCGTTCCGTAAATCACCTTCCATGGAGGAGCGAGGAAAACTCGTGCAGCATAGCGGTACCGGGCGCATGCCCTTCGTATCAACTCCTCATCTGCCAGGCCGATCAAACGCGCATAACACAAAGTGTCAGGGATGCCGCGGTCGGAAAGAGTCAGGCTTCGAGCCGGAGTGTGTTTCTTGTAGGACTCGATCGACCGCTGGAGCATCAGGTTGGTATAAAGCTCTCGATCTTGCCACGGGAGCGCGTTGTCTCCTTCTCGCATCTGCTCCTGGATAATCTGGCGCGCGACTTCGGGAGCGTGCGGAAGCCCGCATTTCTCCAACTCCATAAGCACGGTCGTCTTCCCTGATCCGGGACCGCCGGTGATGACAAACAGATTGGGATTATTCATTCGGCATTCCTTTGTCGATGTGTTTTGGTTCTACTGCGATGCTGCGAAGACGCCTGAGGCGGAGTCTCCGCGAAACTGGGAAAACCTTGGTAACTTCTGGGCGCCGCTCACAGAATGCGATCCTAGTCTCCGTATCTAAAGAACACGTCTCAGGGGAGACCATGCGGATCCGTGCCTTAATTTTCGTGACGGTGGCGGTTGCGGTCTGCTGTTCTGCGCAGGACCGGCCTCTGGGAGACGTCGCTCGCGAGACACGCGAACAGACATCCCAACGCCCGAAAGCGGCTAAGGTTCTGACCAACGAAGAGACGAACGCTCAGGCCGTCTCCGCCAGCGACGATCCAATCGACGTAATCACCAAGGCCGCGGCTGCATTCCTTCATGACACTTCGCACCGCTGCCGAAAGACGTCTTCCGGCAATAGCGGTCCGGGCTGGGGAGATGTTACGGTGACGGAAGTAGCCGGCAGCGATCGTACCCGGATCATCCTGGATCAGTCACGCCCGGAACAAACCCATGGCGAGACCATTCTCATCGGCAAAGACGGTTACCGGAGGATGGGAAACGGCCCATGGCAGAAGCTAGGCGCGGCGGAAATGTCGCTGTATGGGCGCTGGGGGCAAGGCACACTTACACTTCCGGACCAACTGAAGTTCGGGTACAAGAGCGGGGACCTGAAACTGGTGGGCCCGCAGGTGATCGACGGCGTGCCTACCCTCCTCTACCGGGTCGTGATCCACTCCACCGAAATCGAACGAACGATCAACATCTGGGTCGGAAGCAACGACACTCTTCCTCGGAGAACGGAGATGTCCACCCACGACCCGAGGATAGGAACCAGCTGGCAGGAGACGACCTCCTGCAGCTACGGAGTGGATATCAAGATCGAGCCACCATTCTAGTAACCGACGATGCTTCCACAGTTGATGCCGCGGCCCCGCGAAAACTGCCCCGTATTTCAACTTCCGTAGCGTTCCCTACTCAACGCCCAGGCTTGACAGTGCTTCCTCCAGCAGCGTTTTGTCGATGACCAAACGGCGACCGTGGGCTTTCACATCTTCGAATTCATCGAAGGCACGGAACAAACGCAGCTTGGCGGCAGCGTATTGTTCGGCATCCTGGAGCGGGCGGCCGTGGGTTGCGGCCCACGCTCTCACCGCCTCCTCCGGCAGGAAGACGCTGATGGCATACGTCACTTTACGGTCGGAGGTTACGTCGAAGACGAACTCGGTTGCCGGAGCTGTGGGGTCCTCGCGAAATGCCGGGCGCTTGCCCACGAAATAGTACTGGTAGACATATCCCTGGGCGCCGGCATAGGTCTTCAGGCGGCGGACGGTCTTTTCCGGAGACATGAGGATATTATGCTCCCGGAATGTCGGCGGTAAGGCCAACCAAGGGCATGTCGCCGGCCCGCCAGGTCCTTGTATCCGGCCCACTGCTGGCACACAGCCTTGCCAGGTGCTGGTAGTTGACGGTCGACGTGCCTGGTCCAGTTTCCGATTTGCCGACCATCCGTCCAAAGCCATCAACAGTCGCCGCGCGGGAACGGTGAACTCGACTACCTCCTACGACTTGGATCGTCGTCAGGATTGACATAGTTGAACTGTAGCGGAGACGTGCCGTGGACTTGGACCACAACTTCTCCGCTGGCCATTGCGTAGTGATGCATATCAGGATCGAGGTAGGCGAAACTACCTGCTGGGAAGTCTCCCATCTTGCTTTCGTCAAAGCGATCTCCCATTCCAACTTTGAAGGTCCCTGTGATGACAGTGACATTTTCTCGTTGAGGATGCCAATGTGGCGCGATGCGATATCCATCGGGCATCTTCAAACGTACGGTGTAATCCCCGGTGGTAGCACCTGGATTACCCTCAAGTACTGCGAGTTGCGCCCCTGCGGGCACAAAAGCTGGTGCTGGACCGTATGGAATGGCATCGGGCGTGAATGCGTGTTTCGCGGAAGAACCGGTTTGACCCCCACTCGTGAAGACCAAGCCCGCGCCGCACAACAGTGCGAACAGTGTTGCCGCGAGATATGCGTTTCGTTTCATAGACTACCTCCTTCGTTTGATTTGATACTGATCGGATCAGAATATTCCTCCAACCTTGCAGCCATTGCAATCGGGACCTGATAACCCCCATATATCTTTCGTATATCGTCGTAAATCACTCAATCTTAGGCGATAATGCGTGCACGAGATGCCTATGCGGGGTGCAAAACGAGAAGTCGGAGAAATTGAGCTGGACCTAGGGCGCTATGAGCTTCGCCGCCGTGGGCGACCGGTGAAGCTGGAGAAGAAACCCATGGAGCTGCTGATTTTCCTTGTGCGGCGCAGGGAACAGCTTGTGTCGCGCAAGGACATTGTCACGAAACTCTGGCGTTCGGACCTCTTTATCGACAGCGAGCCCGCCATCAACAACGTTATACGAAAAATCAGAACAGCTTTAGGCGATACCTCTTCTAAGCCCCGCTTTCTAGAGACAGTAATCGGCAAAGGGTATCGATTCATCGGCCCAGTGCGGGTAATTGATGCTCGCTTCCCGCGTTCCGACTTCGAAGAGAGTCCGGCCGCCGACGCGAACCAGCGGCTTGTTTCCGCACGCGATGAACGCCCGTCTCTCGCCGTGCTACCACTCTGTCTCTTGGGAAATATTTCCGACGACAATGGCGTGTGTCTGGGGTTTGCAGACGCGCTGGTGTCGCGCCTCGGAAATCTGCAGGGTGTGGATGTTTTGCCAACCTCGGCGATGCTGAACGTGCCAACCGAGATGAGCGCGTCGGACGTCGGGTCGCGCCTCGGTGTGCGGTTTGTAGTCCACGGCGCCATTCGAGAATCGAAGGGACAATGGCGACTTTCCTTACAGATGTTCGACACACATCTCCAGGGCGCGGGCTTCACACGTAAGTGCGACCTCGACGTGAATCGTCTATCCGAACTTGAAGATGAGATTGCCAGACAAATCGCGAGTGCATTGAACAGGCCATTGCACCCGCAAACCGTGCAACGCCCGCGGTATAGCAAGGATCACCTGGCTTATGCGGAATTCGTACGCGGCTACCGTCTTAGCTCCTCCGGAGATCCTGCGCTGCTGGATGAAGCGACACAGCGTCTGAGCAATGCAGTCACGCGAGATCCCGGTTTCTCTCTTGCTCATGCAACGCTTTCGCTTGCATGTGCGACTCGTCATTTCGAGTTCGACCCGGCCAGTAAATGGTTGGAGAAGGCAGAGTTTCATTGCCGTCGCGCGCTTGAACTAGATCCGAATCTGCCTGAAGGGCACGTCGCGAATGCTTTTCTGCTTTGGGGACCGTCGAAAAACTTCCAGCACCTTGAAGCGATCGCTGAACTGCGACGAGCACTCGCCCACCAGAAGAATCTGCCTCATGCCTACAACCGCCTAGGTACAATTCTGGCGCATATCGGCCTGCTCGATCATGCTCGTGAAATGTATGAGAGAGGGCGACCGTTCCAGCCAAAGAAGGCGCTGAATCACAGTATCGTCCAGGTGTATATCTGGAACCGCGAGTTCGACTTGGCACGGGAAGAGATCCGAGCATGGCGAAGCGAGAACCCAGGCAACAAGTATGCCATCTACTTTGCTCCCCAGCCGGCCATGCTGACAGGCGAATGGAAAGAGGCGAAAGCTCTGCTGGATGAAGCGGCTCAGCTCTTGCCCGATGAACCGCTGATCCTCAGTTTGCTGGGTGTCTATTGGGCTTTGGTGGGGAAGGCTGAACAGGCACTTGAGTGCGTAGCTCGCGCCTGCAGCACCGCAAAATCGTTTGGACATGCTCACCATACCTACTATCAGATCGCCTGCATATCTGCGCTATTGGGGCGGCGTGAGGTGGCCTTTGAATGGCTTGAAAGGAGCGTCATCAGCGGTTTTGCGTGCTGGCCATTTTTCCAGCAAGACGTTTGCCTCCAGAATCTGCGGGGTCTTTCCGATTTTGAGGTTTTGGTGAGTTCCTTGCAGGCCAAATATCCGGACCATCTCGGATTGCTCTAGGTTTCATCTCTTCGCCGACGGCGGGCGGATGACGGGCAACTCGGAAGCAATCAGTGGTTAACGCATTGGCCGTTAGTAGTCAGCAATGCCGGGCTGCGCCCGGCGGGCAGCCGAGGGCAGCTGTCCCCACATGAGACGTAGCGCCTTCAGTACGCCAGGCTATCCGCAAGGAACAGCGGGCCGCGCGGTTTGCCTTCTGCGGCGGCTTTGATGCGGAACATCAATTCGCCCCAGGTGGTCGTGCAATTCACAAAATAGGCGGTGTCGGCGCGCCAGTCGGCGTGAGTAAACCGCAGCAGCGTGCCCGCGCCGGAGGCGTCGAGGCGGAATAGCAGCCGGGTTCCGGTCCACTCGGCTCCGGTCTCGCAGAGCCATTCACTGCGGTTGGGCGGCTCGCTCGTTGTGGCCTTCAGCCGATACACCGTCTGGCGGTTGAAGAATCCGACCTCGATAGCGCCTGCCAGTTCCTTCACATCCGCGGCCCACCATTGAGCCCAGCCTGCCGCGGTGGAGATCAGCGGGTATACGGTGGTTGGTGGGGCGGCGATCTGAATGGAATGGCGAATGTCAGGCATGCGAAGGTCATGGTACGCGGATGGATCGTCACGGAGCAACTCGCTAGAACGACTCGTTTGCCCCGCACTTACGATGGTCTACGCCGGGCTACACGACATCAAGTCGAGACCGAAACCAGCCGATGTAGTTTCCGAAGACGAGTCGTTGTTTCTCAGGCTACCGATGATCGAAGTTTGGTTCTGGATCACTTCCGGCGCGCTGGCGTTGCTCGCGACGTACCAGCAATTCCGCATCTACCGCATTCACCGGGACTCAAGGAAGCGCGACGAGTTGTTTCAGGTCGTCACCGAAAATGCCGCTGACATGATCGCGCTGGTAGATGTGAAGGGCCAGCGTCTGTACAACAGCCCAGCCTACAAGAGAATTCTGGGATATTCGGCGGCGGAGCTGGGGGAAACTTCGGCCTTCGAACAGATTCATCCCGACGATCGCTTCAAGGTCCTGGAAGCTGCGCGGGAAGCCCGCGAGACCGGCGTGGGGAAGAAGATGGAGTATCGCATCCGGCACAAGAATGGCACGTGGCTGGTTTTCGAATCGAGTGCCCGCACCATCCTCGACGAGAGGGGCGCCGTGGCCAAGCTGGTCATCGTGAATCGCGACATTACAGAGCGTAAGCGGGCGGAAGAACAGCTGGAACACAACGCGTTCCATGATGCGTTGACGGGCTTGCCGAATCGCCGCCTCTTCCTGGACCGCCTGGAGCAGTTGTTCATTCGGGGCCAGCGCAACCCAGTCGCCCGGTATGCCGTGCTGTTCGTCGACGTCGACGGATTTAAGGGAGTGAATCACACGATGGGAACCTCGGCGGGCGATCAGGTGCTCAGCGAAATCGGGCGACGGATCGAGTCTTGTCTGCGGCAGCACGATACCCTGTCCCGCCCGGAAGACAAACTCCCCATCCTGGATGCCGTGCTTTCCCGCTTTGGGGGCGACGAATTCACCGTCCTGCTCGATGGAATTTCTCATCCGAGCGACGCCATGCGGGTCGCGAAACGACTGCAGACCGCCGTGGCCGAAACGCTTTTCGTGGAGGGCCGCGAAGTAAAAACGTCGGTGAGTGTGGGCATTGCCTTGAGCACCGTCCCACACAAACGGGCTGAAGAATTGCTGCAAGATGCAGATGTCGCCCTGCGTCGCGCGAAAGGATTGGGAGGATCACGCTGCGAGGTCTTTGACGAAGCGATGCACACGGGGGCGGTGAATCGTCTAAGCCTGGAAGGCGAACTGCGGGCCGCAATCGGCCAGCGTCAGTTTCGCGTTTTTTACCATCCCATTGTCGACCTCAAAACCAGGCGGATCATCGGATTTGAAGCCCTGCTGCGATGGCAGCATCCGAAGCAGGGTTTGATCTCGCCCTATAAGTTCATCGAAGCCGCCGAAGATACGGGATTGCTGGTTTACATCGGCCATTGGCTGATCGTTGAGGCCTGCCGGAGAGTGCGCGACTGGCAAACGAAAAATCCCTCTCTGAAGTTGCTGCACGTCACGGTGAACGTCTCGCCCCGCCAGTTCGGCGATGCCCGGCTGGCCATCGATATTCATGCGGCGGTTCGGGAAGCTGGCATCGAGCCTTCGCAGCTGCATGTTGAAATGACGGAAGGCGTCGCCACGGCCGACCTCAAATTGACCACGGCGATCGTTTGCCAACTGAAGCAACTTGGGATCGGCACGATCCTCGACAATTTTGGGAGTGGGCCGGCTTCTCTCACCCTTTTGCGGCAGTTCCCCCTGGAAGCACTGAAGATCGACCGCTCGCTGGTGGGCGGGATGATGGCCGACCGCGGCAGCGGTGACATAGTCGAAGCAGTCGTCACTGTGGCGCACAAAATGAAGTTGAAGGTGATCGCCGAAGGCGTCGAATCCGCGAAACAACTCGACCGGCTGCAGATGCTGGGATGTGACTTCGGGCAAGGCTTTCTGTTCTCCCAGCCGGTGGAGGCCAAGGCAGCGGAACAATTGTTGCGCCAACGAAGTCTGATCCCCTCCGTGAGAACAGCCGGAGCGCTCTGATCGGGCGTCCGCTCACGCGATCCTTGTTTCTCAATCCCCGCACGCTCGCACGATGTCTATACTCTTCTTGCTGGTAGACATCGATGCTCAGTCCAACCGTGACTCTAAGTCCAACCGCCAGGCACACCCGTCGCGCGTACTGGGCACTCGCTGGTCTGGAAGCAGGAGCGGCGCTGTTTGTCCTTGGTCTCCTGGCCCTCTATCTCAATCCGTTTTGGCATTTTGATGCGGGTGGTTTTCTGGACTGGCGCGTGCACTGGTGGAATGCCGGCGGCGAAATCCTGACCGCCGCGGGTTTGCTAATTGAGGCGTTGGCCCTGGTTGGGTCGGTGGCGGTCATTGTATCCAGGTGCTTCAAGCGACAGTCCTGGCCGTATCTCGCAGCAGCGCTGGTCGTCTTCTGCGCCGTTGTGTGGGTCAGCCCAGCCGGCTTCATTCGCGAGCTGGATGCGCACTTCGAGTGGAATGCAGCCGACGGTTTCAGCGCGTTCCATTTGCAGGACTGGGACGAAGCCGCGGGAATCTGGCGTCCGACAGGAAGTCGGCTATGGCAAGCAGTCGTTGAGATACAGATTCAGCCGCTGTTGCGAGGCTATTTCAAGGTTAACGATTGGCAGAAGATGAATGGGGATGTCGGCATCAAGGTGACCAGGATCATCCCGATCGCCTGGCCAATCGCTCTGGGAAGCGGTGGCGAAACCCTGGAGGATCCTGATGAAACTCCCCTGATGCACGCCGCGGCTCAGGAGGACTTGAAGGCGGTGCAGCAGCTGCTATCCGCGGCAACAGGGACCGACGTAAATGCTTTGGACCAGGGCGGCCAAACAGCTTTAATCCTCGCCTGCCAGAATCCAAAGGCAAATCCGGACGTCGTCAAAGCGCTTCTCGCGGCGGGTGCGGATGTAAACCTGCGCAGCCGGAACGGCTATACCGCCCTGACTTGGGCCCATGCCCGGAACAATAGCGAAGTCAGCCGGCTCCTGCGCCGTGCTGGAGGCAGACCCTAGCTGGCTTTATGCCGCACCGATGCGCGGGATTGTAGCAGGCTGGGAAGTCTGGTTTGGTCGTCCCGAAAGTTGACAACGTGTGCCGCACAACTTGCAACGTACACGTCCAACAACCGTCACCATACCTCCTACTCGCAGGCCGCAGGCGAGGAATCGGGAGTGATTCGCGTTTCCTTGCCCTCCTGGACCAGCAGCAGCTCGTCTATCCTCCAGATGCCATTTTGTTTCTCGGCCGACACAAAGATGCTGCCTTTACCCTTGATCCCTTTAACGGGGATTTCCAAATGCGCTGAGCCAACGGTATCGCTCTCTTGCATATTGCCTGCAACCAGCCAGCCAGGTTTGAAAGGCGTCCCCACTCTGGTAGCTACGCAAGGAGAATGTCCGGCCTCAATCAACGCGATCTCATATATTTTCGAGTTTCTGATTACGCTTTCCACAGCGAATAAGAGAGAGCACACAAACAAAGCGATCGTCGCGATGACAGCCGTCGACGTGAGCGCCTTCCCTCGGGTTGACATCCCAGGCGGCACAGAATTCGATGAGCCAACCTGTTTCGGCCCCGATGCTCCGAATGCAAAGCGCACACCGGGGCGCTGCAGGTACCAAGAAAGCTACACGAAAGCGGGCACCAAGCCCGTGATCGTTGCGAACGCTAAGGGTGCGGGTTTTACTGTGAATGGGATGACTAATAGGGTTACTGCCACCGAGAATGCCAGAAGTCCCAAAACAGCCTGGCGAGCCCAGTTCCGCAGCTTCCAGAGGCCAAATCCGATACATGCGTAAGCCGCATACAACAGCCACAAGAGCAGGAAGAAGGGATACGCTCCGAAGTGCACGACAACACGGGCCCAGGGCTCTGCCTGGTTCATTCCCGCAGTCGTCTGATCCCACATCAGCCGCGTGAGACCCGAGATCAGGAAGATGGGAAAGAAAAGGCTTCCGAGGCAGCCAATCCACAAGAAGACGCCCGCTAAGAGAGCAATGCCAACTGGTCTCTTTGCTTTGGTGTTTGCGTTGTGCGCAGGGTCAGGCGCGATCAGTCTGGCCGGAATCTCATCAGCCATCGATTTTTGCCTCCCGCAGCTGTTTCACGGCAGCCTCGGAACTGACCGGCGAATAGTACACCTCCTTGAAAGTGTAGGAGCGGGCCTTGGCGGCGAGCACGGGAAGAATCTCGATGTGCCAGTGATAGTCCTCGTCAATCGTCTTCCAATAGCCGAGACTCTTCGAGGGATGCAGGCTGCTCGGCGAGGTGTGTAGAACCAGATGGAACTCCTCCGTTACCGAGCGCACGCGCTGCAGGGTACGGCGAATCAGCGCACCCAGATTCACACGCAGTCCGGGGCGCAGCAGACCGGTGCGCTCGAAGGCGGCTTCGTGGTTCCGGGGAAGAATCCAGGTTTCGTAGGGAACGCGCGGAGCGTAAGGTCCGACGGCGATATAGTCGCCGCGAGCCTCGATTACGCGCAAAGCTTGGCGCTCTTCCTGCTGGATGATGTCGCAAAACACGCAGCGCTCCTTGGAGAGAAAATATTCCCGTCCGGCGCGCAGTTCGTAGAGCACACGCCGCGGAACAAATATGGTGGCCGTGATCTGGGAGGTAGGGTGGCTGAATTCCTGGCCGGCGTTGGGCCCGTAGTCCTTGAACAGGCTGACGTATTTGACGCGCTGGTCCCGCTTCAAGTCGAGGATCCGCTCGGCGGCCAGGCGCAAAAAGTGGCCGATCTCCTCGTCGCTGGCATTCCACAGGTGGCGATCGTGGCGTGGATTCTCCACCAGCACTTCGTGCGCTCCGACCGACTGCATGCGGTCATAGATGCCGTCGCCACGCCGGTCGGGCTCGCCCTCAATGTGGTACAGCGGTGTGGGATGCACCACCGCACGCGCCGACCAAGCCGATGCGCCGGTGTTGGGGCTGCCGGCGATGACTTGCGGAGGCTTCGGCGAATCCGGACAAAACGGGCACGGAGCCTGCAACCGCTGCCCGCTGTCCGAGGGATCATCTCCGGTAATGACCCAGGAACGCGTGATGGGATCTTTGCGTAGCTCCATGCACTAGGAAAGCATTGTCGGAGAAGCGCCGTCAACCGGGATTTCCACCGCTGCGGCGTCAAATGCCACAGAAGCGGTGCCCCATGCTTTGTTATAATCCGCGCGCGAAGCCCCGCCGATGCCCGAGTCGTCCACGCCGTTGATGCGGCAATACGCCGCTGTCAAGAAGGAACATCCTACCGCACTGCTTTTCTTCCGCCTGGGCGATTTTTATGAGCTGTTCTTTGATGATGCGGTGCTGGCCGCCAAGGAACTGCAGATCACGCTGACCTCGCGCAACAAGGAAAAAGGCGTCGCCATCCCTATGTGTGGCGTGCCCTACCACGCGGCCGAAGGCTATATCGGCAAACTGATCCGCAAGGGATACAAGGTCGCCATTTGCGAGCAGATGGAGGATCCGAAGGTCGCCAAGAAGCTGGTGCGGCGGGAAGTGATGCGGGTGGTGACACCGGGGACGGCGGCGGACTCGTCGCTCGGTTCGGAGGACAACAACTTCCTGGCGGCGCTGGCGCAGGTGGGAGAGAAGGTGGGCTTTGCGGCGCTCGATGTGTCGACGGGCGAGTTTCGGGCTACGGAGTTTGCCGGCGAGGGTTCGCTGCGGCGGGTGCAGGAGGAATTAGAGCAGCTGCGGCCGCGGGAGTTGCTCTATGCGTCGGCGGCGCCCTTGTTCGAAAGGGCAGGTGGTCACGGAGGGGAACTGCCGAATTTTGTTCCGCCGGACGGCCGCGAGCCTGCTGTGACTTTGCCGAAGGGGCGACTGTCCCCACATGGTTCGAAAACCTGTGCCGAGACTCCGCTGGATGATTGGATCTTTGCGCCCGACCACGCCATTCCGTTGCTGGAGAATCATTTCGGTGTCCTGTCGCTCGAGGGATTCGGGCTCTCGGGACGGACGGCGGCCGCGGCCGCCGCAGGAGCAATTCTCTACTACGTGCGCTCGACGCAGCGCGGATCGCTCGATCATGTGGACCGCATCGGCTGGTACGAACGGCAGAACTGCCTGGTGCTGGACGCGGTCACGGTAAGGAATCTGGAGCTGATTGAACCGCTGTTCGCGGGAACCGATGCGGGCGTCACGCTGTTTCGTTCGATCGATTGCGCGGCAACGCCGATGGGCAAGCGGCTGCTTCGGTCGTGGTTGCTCCGTCCATCCCTCGATCTGGCCGAGATCAAAGGCCGGCTGGATGCCGTGCAAGCTGGTGTGAACGATCTGATGGTCCGCGAGGAGTTACGGCGGGCGCTCGATGGCGTGTTGGATCTGGAACGGCTGCTGAGCCGGGTCACACTGGAGACGGCGAATCCGCGCGATGTGCTGGCGCTCGCGGCGTCATTGGCAAAGATTCCGGCGGTGAAGGCTGCCGTGGAACGCTTGCCGGCCGAGCGTTTGAACACGCTGCACGCGGCGCTCGACGAACTGGGCGATCTGCGCGAGCGCATCGAAAAAACGATTGTGCCCGAGCCGCCTCTGAGCTTTGCCGATGGTGGCGTGATTGCCTCAGGCGTGGACCACGAACTCGACGAACTGCGCGAGCTTTCGCGCAACAGCAAGCAAGTGCTGGCGCAGATCGAGCAGAGGGAACGCGGGCGGACAGGGATCGGATCCTTGAAGGTTAAGTTCAATTCCATCTTTGGCTATTACATTGAAGTTTCCAAGGCGAACCTGCATCTGGTGCCGCAGGACTACGACCGCAAGCAGACGCTGGTGGGTGCGGAGCGGTTCACGACTCCCGAATTGAAGGAGTACGAGGCCAAGATTCTCGACGCGCAGGAGAAGATTGTCGAAATCGAGCGGCGGCTGTTTACCGGGCTTCGTACAACGATTGCGGCCGAGGCCAAGCGAATCCGTCAGACCGCGCTGGCCCTGGCCGAAGTGGATGTGCTGGCGTCGCTAGCCCACATCGCGGCTCTGCGGAATTATTGCCGGCCTCAGTTCGTTGAGTCGGCCGACGCCGGGGATCTCGAAATCATCGAAGGACGGCATCCGGTGATCGAACTGCAGGAGATGGCGGGCGGCACTGAGCGCTTCGTCCCCAACGACCTGTATCTGAACTCCACCACCCACACGATCATGCTGCTGACCGGGCCCAACATGGGCGGCAAGTCGACCTACTTGCGGCAGGCAGCGCTGATCGTAATCCTGGCGCAGATGGGCTCGTTCGTCCCTGCGCGATCTGCACGGCTCGGCGTGGTGGACCGCGTCTTCACCCGCATCGGCGCCAGCGACAATCTCGCGCGTGGCCGCTCGACCTTCATGGTCGAGATGACGGAAACGGCGGCTATCTTGCACACTGCAACGCCGCGATCTCTGATTCTTCTCGATGAAGTTGGCCGCGGAACTGCGACTTATGACGGACTGGCGATTGCCTGGGCAGCGATCGAGTATCTGCACGCGCGGGTCCGGGCGAAGACTTTGTTTGCCACGCATTATTTCGAACTGACCGAACTCGCCGAGCTGCTATCTGGGGTCAAGAATTACCACGTCTCGGTGAAGGAGACCGGCGGCGGAATTGTCTTCCTGCGCAAGGTGGAGCCGGGAGCCGCCGACCGCAGCTACGGCATCGAAGTGGCAAAGCTGGCCGGCTTGCCGAATGAAGTGATCAAGCGGGCGCGGGAGGTACTGGCGGAGCATGAATCCGTCGAGCACGTGGCGACGGGACATCTTTCTCCCGGCGCTCAACCTCCGCCGGCCCAGTTGACCATCTTCACGCCGCTGTCGCAGCCGGTTCTGGAAAAGCTGCGCGAAGTGGATTTGAATCGCCTGACGCCGCTGGAAGCGCTGAACTTACTGTCGGATCTGAAGAAAGAAATTTGAAGCATTTCACCACGGAGGCACGGAGGCGCAGAGGAAACCGGAAGGCTGCTTGAGTCTTACCGGCGCGTCTCACTCTCGCCAGTAACCTAAATGGCTATCCGAACCAACAGTTCTGGATCAAAGGGGGACATCGGCCAACTCCTGATCGTCGGTTTCGACGGCACGGAGATGACGGCGCGACTCAGTTCGCTGCTGACGCGCCTGGAGCCGGCGGGAGTGATCCTATTTGCGCGTAACATCACGAGCGCGGAGCAGACCTGGCGCCTGCTGCGCGATTGTCAGAAATGTGTGGCCGCGCCGTTGTTCACCTGCGTCGATCTCGAAGGCGGACGCGTGGACCGCTTTCGCGATGTGCTCGGGCCGGCCCCTTCTGCCGCCGACGTATTCGCCACCGGCGATCGCAAGCTCTTCCGCAAGCACGGCCAGATCATCGGCGAAAACTGCCGTGCGCTGGGTTTCAATGTCGACTTCGCGCCCGCGCTTGATCTCGCGTTTGAAGCTTCGCGCAGCGTGATGAGTTCGCGCGCAGTGTCAGCAGATCCCCGGGAGACAGTCGTGTATGCCCGTGAGTTTCTCGCTGGCGTGCGCGACGCCAGCGTGCTGGGATGCGGCAAACACTTCCCCGGTCTCGGCGAGGGCAAGCTGGACAGCCATCACGAGCTGCCGGTAATCGAGAAGTCCCTGAAGAAACTCTGGTCCGAGGATCTGCTTCCCTACCGCACCCTTCGGCAGCGGTTACCGTTCGTGATGATTTCGCACGCCGCGTATCCGCAGGTCACCAACGACCGAGCTCCGGCGTCGCTCTCGAAGAGATGGATCACAGACATTCTTCGCACGCGCATTGGCTATCACAAGCTGATCGTCTCGGATGATCTGGAGATGGGTGGAGTCTTATCGGCGGCACCAATCGGCGAGGCCGCCGTCGAATTCATCCGCGCCGGCGGAGACCTGTGCCTGATCTGCCACCGCGAAGACTACATCGTGCAGGCCTCCGAAGCACTGGCAAAGACGGCGGAACTCGACCCGAAGTTTGCCCGGCGCGTGGCACAGTCTGGCCGGCGCGTGCTCGCTTTCAAGAAACGAACTGCGAATGTTCTGCGCGGAGCAAAGGTGCCCGCAACCGCCACTGTGGCCAAGCTGTCGCGGCAACTGTGGGAGTTCGGCGAACAAGTTCGGCTGGCGCAGTTGGACCGCGCTGAGCGCGCAAGGCCCCGCACCTGACGAAGACATGCGCAGGAAAGACATGATCGTGGCCGGAGTCATGAGCGGAACTTCCGCCGACGGCATCAATGTGGCGCTGGTCCGCATCACCGAGACAGCCGCCGCGGGCTCGCGGGCGCACGAACACCCGCGCAACATAGAGTTGTTGGGGCACGCCGAGTATTCGTATCCGATAAAGGTTCAGGCCGCGATCCTGGCCGCCATGAATGCTGCCCAAACGAGCGTGGCCGATCTGGCCCGGCTGAATTTCCTTCTCGGCGAGTTGTATTCCGACGCCATCCTTTCGACCGAACGGCAGTTTCGGCGAAAAGCCAATCTCGTCGGTTGTCACGGGCAAACCGTCTATCACCAGGGCGAGCCGCGTAAGTTTCTCGGCCGCTCGGTCGCTGCCACATGGCAGACGGGCGAGGCCGCGATCATCGCAGTGCGCGTAGGCGTCCCCGTAGTTTCGGATTTCCGTCCGGCAGACATTGCAGCGGGTGGTAAAGGTGCACCCCTGGTTCCGTTCCTCGACTATCTCTTGTTCCGCGATGGCAAAGTCGAGAGAATTATCCAGAACATTGGAGGGATCGCCAACCTCACCGCGATTCCCGCAGGCGCTGCGGCCCACGAGCTAATCGCCTTCGACACCGGGCCGGGCAACATGGTGATCGACGCCGTGACCCGAAAACTGTTCGGACGCCCGTTCGATCGCAGCGGAAGAATCGCGGCTCGCGGTCTGCCGCTTGAACATCTGATCGAGAAACTTCTGCACCACGAATTCTTTCGCAGAAAACCCCCGAAGACCGCGGGGCGCGAGGAATTTGGACGCGAGTTTGTGCGAGATTTCTTGCGACGCTGTGGCCGCTCCAACCCACAGGACATTGTGGCAACAGCGACTGCGCTGACGGCGCGCTCGATTGCCGACGCAGTCCGTCGTTTTGTCGTGGAGCCGCGAGAATCCGCGCGGAGCAGGCCACCTCACGAGATGATTCTCTCCGGGGGCGGGACCAAGAACTCAACCCTGGTGGCTATGTTGGCCTCCGCGCTCACTCCTCTCGGGGTGCGCTTGCGATTTTCCGACGAGTTTGGCTTGCCGTCGGAGGCGAAGGAGGCCGTGGCCTTTGCCGTTCTCGCGTATGAAACCTGGCACCGGCGACCGTCGAACGTTGCTTCGGCGACCGGGGCAAAGCACGCAGCGGTGCTGGGGAAAATCTCGTATCCTTAATTTGAATTCCCTTCGCGGGGACATCAGAGCCGCGACGCAGCTTTGAGCGAAGCAAGAGAGTGGCTTTCCGACACGAACGGGTGATTATGCCGATCTATGTGGCCATGCTGCGTGGGATCAACGTCGGTGGGAACAAAAGAATCAAGATGGATCGCCTTCGGGAGTCGTTCGCGGCCTTGGGGCTCCAGCAGGTACAAACTTATATTCAAAGCGGCAACGTGGTGTTCAAAGCGGCAAAGTTCGCCCCGGCTGCATTGTCCAGGAAGCTAGAATCGCGCATTCTCAAAGACTTTGGCTTTCCCGTGCCCGTCATTTCGAGGACACACGCAGAAATGAGCAAGGCCATTGAAAACAATCCGTTCCTGAAGGAGCGCGGCATTGACCCGGAAAAACTCCACGTCGTTTTCCTGTCTGAGGCTCCCGCGCCGCCGGCCCTGAAAGAGTTGGCCGGGCTTACCACCGAACCCGACCGGTCCCGCTGTTTGGGTAAGGAGATCTATCTCCATCTCCCCAACGGATTCGGGCACAGCAGTTTGGCCAACAATCCTATCGAGCGACGGTTCCTAAATCGCGCCACCACGCGCAATTGGAAAACCGCGAGCACACTGCTCCAGATGTGCCAGGACTGCGCATGAGGGAACCGCAGGCGTCAGACCTCCGACCTCAGACCTCAGCTGCCCAGGCACCGCGCCGCCGACCAGGAGTCCGATTTCGCACGCTCCCGGTGCTTCGCACGGCCTTTTGCATTGTGGCGTTTCTCCACCTGCTTTCCTGCTCCAACCGGCCCGACCCCAACACCCTGGTGATGATCATCGAATCGAGCCCCACCAATCTCGACCCGCGGGTCGGGCTCGATGCGCAGTCAGAGCGCATCGATAACCTGATCTTCGACGACCTGCTCTCGCGCGGCGACGATTTGAACGTAGCGCCGGGCTTGGCCGAACGCTGGGAGATTCCCGATCCGCTCACCTACGTTTTTCATCTGCACCGAGGCGTGAGGTTCCATGACGGACGTCCGCTAACCTCGCGCGACGTGAAATGGACCTTCGACTCCCTGCTGCAAGGGAAGATTCGGAGCACGAAGGCTGCCGTGTATCGCTTTGTCGATCACATCGACGCTCCCGATGTGGATATCGTCATTTTTCACATGAAGGAAGCCGACTCCCCGCTGCTGTGGAGTCTATCCGACGGAGCGATTGGCATCGTGCCCTACGGCAGCGGCGACGAAATGTCGCGGCACCCCATCGGCTCGGGACCGTTCAAGTTTGTCAGCGCAGAGACCGACAAAGAAGTCATCCTCGAGTGTAACGACGACTACTGGGGCGAAAAGGCGAAGCTGGCAAGAGTTCGATTCTCGGTCGTCCCAGACGCGACCACTCGAGCGCTCGAACTCCGCAAAGGCAGCGCGGACGCTACCATCAATGCGCTCACGGCCGACACTGTGCTTACACTGGTCCGCCAGCCCTCGCTTGCGGTTGAGCGTGCGCCGGGAACTGTTCTCGCCTACCTGGGATTCAATTTGCGCGATCCGATTCTGAAAGATGCACGAGTCCGGCAGGCCATTGCCTATGCTCTCGACCGTAAACCGATGATCGAGTATCTGTGGCGCGGGCAGGCCCAACCGGCGCGCAGCGTTCTACCACCACAGAGTTGGGCTTATAACGGAGATGTGCCAGCGTACGATCACGACCCCGCGAAGGCGCGGCAATTGCTTGATGCGGCAGGATATCCGGCGGTGAACGGAGTCCGCTTCCACATCATCATGAAGACTTCAACGGACGAGAACACCCGCCTGATGGTGGCCGTTATGCAGCAGCAGTTGCGCGAGGTGGGAATCGCGCTCGATATCCGTAGTTTCGAGTTTGCTACTTTTTTTGCCGACGTCACGCACGGGACATTTCAGATGTACGGGCTGCGCTGGATCGGCGGCAATGAGGATCCCGATATTTTTGAGTATGCTTTCGACACGGCGAAGTTTCCTCCCAATGGCGCCAACCGCGGATATTATTCGAATCCCCGCGTGGACGCGCTGATCGACCAGGCACGGCGGGAAGTCGATCCCCGCGTACGCAAGCCACTCTATGCGGAGGTGCAGAGCATCCTGGCGGAGGAACTCCCTTACATCGATCTGTGGTATCTCGACAACGTTCTGGTCCACACCCGCCGCGTTACGAATTTGAAGCTGAATCCAGCCGGAAACTACGACTTTCTCCGCACGGCTGAATTAACGCCATGACCACCACAATATGAGTGCCGCAAAGTGACGGCCGCAAGAATCGACGAATGGCTGCCCCAATATCAGGTGAGCGCTCGTTACACGATTTTCGTCCGTGCCTCTCCCGAGCAAACGTACGCCGCGTTGGCGAAAGCGAGCTTTGCCGATTTGCCTATCGTCCGGGCTCTGATGCGACTTCGCGGCTACCGTCTAAACCGGGACCGGGGTACCGGAACTGAAGCGCCAGAAACCGGCCGCCAGCATGGTTCGTTTCTCGAACTGGCGGCGGTCCCACCGCAGGAGCTGCTCTTGGGTATAGCCGGTCGCTTCTGGAGGCCCGACGGCGGCATCGTTCGCGGCCTCAGTTGCGAGGCGTTCTCGGCGTTTCGCCGGGATGGCTATGCCAGAGCAGTTTGGAACTTCGCATTGACGCCCGCGGCCGGTGGCACACAACTTAGCACCGAGACGCGCGTGCAGACTTTCGGCCGTTCGGCCGGGTGGAAGTTTCGCGCGTACTGGCTGGTCGTCAGCCCATTCTCCGGCTTGATGCGAAAAGCGATGTTGCGCGAAATCAAGCGGATCGCGGAGAGTACCAGCGGGTGAATACGCTCGTCGAAGTTTTTCTTCGCCGGTCGTCCGGAAAAGTAGGACAATGAATTTAGGAACTGTTTTCCGCGGAGGAGCCCCGTGGAAGTTGGATCCTACAAGTCGCACGGTCTGGTGTTCGCGGTCTTCCTTTTTTCAATATGGGCGCTACCGCTTCTCGCCAAGGAGAATCTCGTCCCCCCCGAAGTCCCGGAGAAGTTCAACCTGGATTTGCAAACCGCATCACGCGTGCGGCCTCGGTTGCTATCCCAGAGCACCGCAGCCTCTGGCCGTTACGAGACGGGGCGTCTTGTATTCGAGCGTCTGATCGCTCAAGTTCGCCCGCCCAGGAGTATCCGCCCCTCCTGGGAGCTTCGCATCCTGGACGATGATTTCCTGAACGCCTTCGCGTCGCCGGAGGGAACAATCTACGTCGGCCGGGGCCTCGCCCAACTCGCCGGCCCCAGCACGGGTCTATGGGCTGCCATTCTGTCCCACGAGATCGCACACGTCGTTCGCCGCGATTGGGCCCGGCGCTATCTCTTCGAGAAATCCTTGGAACACGGCACGATCCTGGTGCTGGGCGACCCAGGGCTCCCTTCGGCTAGCTGGATGGACTCTCACGCTGCACCGGCTGCCCTGGCGCAATTTTGCCGTCAGATGGAACTGGATGCAGATATCTTCGGCGTGATGCTGATGGCTCGTGCTGGCTACCACCCCGATTTTGCCGCCGCGCTGCATCATCTGCTGCACAGCCAGCGCAACGATGCCCCCCACACGCCGCAGTATGCCATGCACCCCTGCTGGGAGGAGCGGGACCGCGAGTTGCAACGTGCCTACGTTGCGGCCAGCATCGAATTTGGCCACCTCTGGCCGGAGTGGTATGCCTCGCCCGGCGGCAATCCTCCGGTGCTGGTTTTTGCCGAAGATCCGAAGGTCAGGAAGAACGGGCCCAATGCATGGGAGCTCCAGATTCCGATGCGCTGCCAGAATCTTGCCGGAGCCGTCGAGGTGGTGCTGCGGTCACGCTCATCCCCTGAGACCAGAGCGAGCCGCAAGTCAGAGATCCCCGCAGATGCGGAACTCTCCAACTCAGGCCAGGAAATCCGGCAACTGACCGGCTGCACCTCACCCACTACGACCGTCACGTTTGCCCTGACAAGTGAACCCGGACACAAGAAAGTCGCCGAGCCCTGGACCGACGCCTACGTTCTGGACGCCTGGGGCACGGTGCTTTCCCGCGTTGACATTCCCAAATAGCACCCCTGACAAGCCGCTCTGGTGCTCGATTCCCACCCCGTAAGAGGCTGCAACTCGCGTGGTACCATCGAAGTTCGACTATGCGTATTCTTTTCATCGGCGACATTTTCGGGCGGCCCGGCCGGACGATCGTCAAGGACCGACTGCCTGCCATTGTTCGCGACAAGTCGATCGACCTGATCATTGCCAATGGCGAAAATGCGGCGGCCGGCTTCGGCATCACTCCCGCCCTGGCAGAAGAACTCTTTGAGCTCAACATTGACGTGATTACGACCGGCAATCACGTTTGGGATAAGCGCGAGATCATCGATTACTTTCACATGGTGGAAGGCAATGGCCACGGTCCTCAGCGGCGGGTCCTCCGTCCCGCGAATTATCCGGCGGACATGCCGGGCTGGGGTTTGTACGAGGGACGCAAAGGAAAGGTTCCCTACGCCGTGATCAACCTGCAAGGACGCGTTTTCATGGCGTCCAACGATGACCCGTTTCGCGCCTCCGATCAGCTCTTGCAGAAGATCGAAGCCAAAGTAATTTTGGTCGATATCCACGCGGAAGCCACGTCGGAGAAGATTTCGCTCGGCTGGTATCTGGATGGCCGCGTGACCGCCGTGGTCGGAACGCACACCCACGTGCCGACCGCGGACGAGCGCATACTTCCCAATGGCACGGCGTACGTCACCGACGTGGGTATGACCGGCCCCTACGACGGCGTGATCGGCGTCAAGAAGGAACTGGTGGTCGGCAAATTCCTCAATGGCATGCCAGTTCGCTTCGAACCGGCCGCCGGCGATGTCCGCTTGTGCGCCGTGGTGATCGACTGCGATGAGCAGACCGGCAAAGCGCGGGCCATTGAGCGGCTGATGCTGAGTTAGCTCCGCGCGCAAGAACAGACGATTCCCCCGTTCTTCCTGGGGCGGAACTCTAAAGTTGCACCCGAAGGTACTAGGGCCAACGGGCCAGTCCATGGGTAGTCAGCGGCAGGTTAGAATCAAGGCGATGCAGCGCGCGGTATTCACTCTGACGATCTGTCTTCTGGCGGTCTTACCTGCCTTTGCCGTCAACGACTCCGCCGCGGAGATTCCCGCTGTTACCTGCGGCAATGGCGTGCCTGGCGGCATCAACTGCGTGCCTTCGAAAAGAGATCTGAATGACGCCCGCAAAGCATACTCGCGCGGACTGAAGTTGCAGAACGGCAAGCACCTGGAAGAAGCTTTTGCCCAGTTCGACGAGGCGGCGCGCCTGGTGCCACAGGACATCCAATTCCTATCCGCCCGCGAGTTGGTGAAATCGCAGCTGGTATTTGCGCAAGTAGAGCGCGGCAATACCCTTCTGGCCGATGGCCAGCGAGAACCGGCAGCCGCCGCATTCCGTTCTGCGTTGAATCTCGACCCTGACAACAACTTCACGCAGCAGCGCCTCGCCGAAGCGCTGCGGGATCCGGCGTCCGCCATTCAGAGGGACCGGCCGGCGCTGCTGGATTCCAGCGAGATTCATCTGCAGCCCAAGCAGGACCGCGCCACCTTCCACTACCGCGGCGATGTGCGCGGGCTTTTCACCGAATTGGCTTCGGCTTACGGGCTAACCGCCGAGTTTGACGATTCCGTGGCCTCCAGGCAAGTGCGGTTTTTCGTGGATGACGTCGATTTTTTCACCGCGCTCAAGCTCGCTTGCCAGACCAGCAAGACCATGTGGACCGCTCTGGATGCGCACCAGATGCTGGTGGCTGCCGATAACGCCGAAAATCACCGGCAGTTTGATCGTTTGTCACTGGGAACGTTTCTCGTTCCCTCCTCGGTCACCACCCCGCAAGAGGCCAATGAACTGGTACTTGCGATTCGCAATGTTTGCGACTTCCAGAAGATCACCTCCGGGCAGAGCGGAACCTTTGACGTGCGCGCGCCGCAGCCCATGCTCGCGGCCTGCACCAAACTGCTGCAGGACCTGACCAGCGAGCGCCCGCAGGTGATGCTCGACATCCGCGTCTACCAGATCAGTCATAACCTGACGAAAAATATCGGCGTTCACATTCCCAATACCTTCAACATGTACAACATCCCGGCGGGAGCGCTGGCGGCGCTGGGTGGTCAGAGCATTCAGTCGCTCATCAACCAGCTGATTTCTTCCGGCGGAATCAACCAGGCCGGAAGCTCGTCGCTTTCTGCCCTGCTGGCGCAATTGCAGGGGCAGCAGAATTCGATTTTCAGCCAGCCCTTGGCCACGTTCGGTGGCGGGTTAACGTTCTCCGGCCTCAGTCTTGATCAGTTCGCCGCCGCCCTTTCGCTGAATGAATCCTGGGCGCGAAGCCTGGAGCACCTCACTCTGCGCGCGGCACAAGGCAACGAAGCGGCTTTCCACCTGGGAACCCGTTACCCAATCCTGAACGCCCAGTATGCACCCATCTTCAACTCGGCGGCGATTTCCCAGGTGCTGGGAAACCAGAGTTACGTTCCACCGTTTCCTTCCGTCAGCTACGAAGACCTTGGACTCAATCTCAAGGCTAATCCCGTTGTTCATGGCGACGGAGAAGTGAGCATGGCGTTGGAGTTACAAGTGCGCTCACTGACCGGTCAGAGCGCAAACGGTGTACCTGTAATCTCCAACCGGGAATACAAAGGAAGCATCCGCCTTGCCGACGGCGAGCCCGCGGTGATCGCCGGCGAAGTTTCCAGCAACGATCAGCGCTCGATGAGCGGAATTCCAGGGCTTGGCCAAGTCCCTCTTCTGAATCAAGCCATGGTCAACAATACGCGCACGGAAGAGGACGACGAGCTGCTCATCGTGATTACGCCGCACGTGTTGACCAGCCCCGAACGCACATCAGGCGAGATCTGGGTCACCGAGAAATAGTCGCGTGCTCGGAGTTTCCTTCAGCAGCCGTGACCCAAAATAATGAAGCTGGCAGCGGATACTTCTACTGTGCATCCTTCGCGGCAAAATCCATCAGATCCTTCAACACATCGGCAGGAACCTGGCCGATATTTGCAATCCTGCGGCCGTTGATGAAGATGGTTGGCGTGCCTGTCACCTCCAGCGATTTCCCCAGCGCCAGGGAGGTGTCCACGTGCGCCTTGGTTTCCGGAGTCGCGGCACAAGCCGCAATTTCTGCACCCTTTAGCCCCACACCGTCGGCCAGCGCACTCAGCTTTTCGTCAGCATTCTCGGCCGTGATGTCGGTTTGCGTCTCGTACGTCTTGGCGACGAATTTCCAGAACGCATCATTGGAAGCGCGGCCCACGCAATCCGCGTAAGCAGCTCCTTTAGCGGCCCAGTTGTGCATCTCCAGGGGAAAGTTCTGGAAAACAAAGCGCGCGTTGGGCGCCGACGCGGCCAGCCCTTCAATCGCGGGTTGCGCGGCCTTGCACGCCGGGCACTGCAGATCGCCGAACTCCACAATCGTCACGGGAGCATTTTTCGGTCCACGGCTCGGGCCAGTGATTCCTTTCTCCAGTATCTTCTCGGCCGGATCGAATGGCCGCGCGCCAAACGGAATGAGATCACCTTGAAATGCATGCTGGCCGTCCGGGGTGACATAGAAACGCACCACTTGCTGCCCCTGCGGCGCGGCGAACACGATCAACAGCTCGACCAGGCCGGAAGACGCAGGCCGAATGCTATCGACCTTCCAGCTTACGTCTTTCATCCATCCGTAGTTCGCCCGTATGAACGAATCGACCGTGGCCTCGGAAGGCAGACTTGCAGGCGCTCCGGGAGCCGCTGGCTTGTCGGCGGACTTCGCGCTCTTCGCTCCGGGCGCAGAGCTTTGAGCTACCGCAACCGTAGTCACGAGAATCAAGGTAAGAGTCAGTTTAAGAAAACTGCGCATTGGTTTCCTTTCAAATGAACTATTGTAAGGCGGCAGGGACGATCTGACAGGATACTTCAAACCTCGCTCTTTGCGGCAATGGGAAAGCGGCGGCCGTAGCCGAATGCTTTGGGAGAGATCTTGATGCCCGGCGCCGCCTGCTGCCGCTTGTATTCGGCGCGATCCACCATGCGCATGACGCGCTTCACCGTATCGAGGTCGAGCTCGTGATCGGCGGCGATGCGCTCCGCGGAATGCGCGTCTTCGACATAGTCCTCCAGCACGGCGTCGAGAACCTCATATGGCGGCAGCGAGTCGCTGTCTTTCTGATCAGGTCGCAACTCAGCGGAGGGCGCCTTCTCCAACGTGGCCTGCGGAATCACCGCGCGCCGCGCGTTCACGTAGTGGCTCAGGCGATAGACGAGAGTCTTTGGCACATCCGAAATAACTGCCAGGCCCCCGACCATGTCTCCATAGAGAGTGCAGTAACCGACGCCGAGCTCGCTTTTGTTGCCCGTGGAAAGCACGATGGCGCCGAACTTGTTGGACAGCGCCATCAGCGTCGTGCCCCGGGCACGCGATTGAATGTTCTCTTCCGTAACGTCTTCCTTCTGTCCTGCGAATACATTTTTCAGGGTCTCGCGATAGGCTTCGAAAACCTGGTTGATGGAGAGCAGTTCAAAGCGGATGCCGAGATTTTGGGCCAGCGCGCGCGCGTCATCAATCGAGCCTTTGGAGGAATACGGTCCCGGCATCCCGACGCCGACCACGTTCTCCGCGCCGACGGCATCGGCGGCGATGACTGCAGTGAGCGCGGAGTCGATGCCACCGCTTAGTCCGATGATGGCTTTTCGGAATCCGCACTTGTGCATGTAGTCGCGCGTGCCCAGCACCAACGCACCATAGACGCTGGCTTCCTCGCCCGCAATCTGTTCATGCATATCGCCGGTGAAAGATTTCGAGTCGAAGCAGATCAGGTCTTCCTCGAACGAGCGGCCCTGAGCGATGACTTCGCCTTCCGCATTGAGAACGATGCTCGAGCCGTCGAAGATCAGGCTATCGTTGCCGCCGACCTGGTTGACCATCACCACCGGAACTTTGTGGTTGCGCGCAATCGCAGCCACCATGTCACGGCGCAGCTCGCGCTTCCCAATCCAGAAGGGCGACGCTGCGATGTTCAGGACAAAGTTGCCGCCGGCGCGGATGAGCGACTCGATGGGGTCGACCGTGTACAGGCGCTTGGGCCAGAATTGCTTGTCGTTCCAGGCGTCTTCGCAAATGGTGAGGGCCATGCGGTTGCCGCAGAAAGGAAACAGTTCCTGGCTCTTGGCCGCCGCAAAGTTACGCATGTCGTCGAAGACGTCGTAAGTGGGCAATAGCATCTTCGACTGCACGAACGCGATCTTGCCATCCTGCAGCAGCGCGGCGGAGTTCATCACTGACTTGCCGGTTTCGGATTCAGCAGGCGTCACCAGACCGCAGATGACTGCGATGCCCCGCGTTTCCGCCGCGATGCGTTCGGCCGATTCGCGATTGCGCGCGACGAACGATGGGCGCTCCACTAGATCGCGGGGCGGATAGCCGCAGATGGAAAGCTCGGGGAAAAGAATCAGCCCCGCCCCCGCCGCCTGCGCGCGGTGCGAGTAGTCGATGATTTTGGCCGCGTTGCCGGGGAAGTCTCCGATTGTCGGATTGATTTGGCCGAGGGCAATCTTCACATGTCTAGTGTAAAGCGGGGGTGAGCCCCGACAAAAGTCGGGCAGCCGCGGCGCTCGGATTCCGTCCGGCAAGGCGGGTTGGTCCGCATCGACACAATTCCCTTGACCCTCATTCTCAATAGTGCGATCCTATCTCTATACGCATTGGCTCTTTGACAACTAAATAGCAATAAGATATAAGTCCCGTACATGCAATATTTTGCGATCCGGGAGCTGCTTCTAAGGCACTTAAGCCATGGCGAATCGTCTAAGTCCTTTGAGCGCAATATTTTATGAGTAAGTCTTTTGCTTCCAAGATTTTAGACGGCTCAGGAAGGCCCCGCAGAGCACAACGTACTGATTCCAGGGATTTTATCAGAAACGATCTGTGTTTTCTTGGTCTGGATTGCGGTCGGACCAACTCACCTGATGGACTCCTGACATCGACTGGTTTCCAGGTGCCAGTGAGAACTGGTGCCGTCCCTGGCGGGACTCACTCTTGTCACACTCGTCACCCCGGACTCACGTCCGGGGCTATTGAATGGCGTCGCTTCGCGACTCTTTGTGGCTTATTTCCCGTTACGCTTCCGGCCGAACCGCTCGGTGGTGTCTTATCTGGCGTTCGACCGTTCCCGTTTGCGGAATTCCACAAGGTGTCTGTGATGGACAGCACCGAATGTCGGCTCACGGAATTCTTATTGTTGGGGAGAAGCACCAACTCATGGCGCGGATGGGCACCAGTCCCCGCAGGGGACGGAATTCATTAGCCCCGCACGTAAGTGCGGGGTGGAATGGGGCTACAGCCAGAGTCCCTTTAGGGACGGCACCTCTCATGTCGCACACACATGCCGCCAATTTCGTGCATTGCGTTTTCAGTACTAAAGAACGCCGGGACCTGATTCCCGTTGAATTGCAAGATCTGCTCTACGCTTACTTAACTGGTATTGCCGACAACCTGGGGTTCAGGATTCTGGCTGCTGGCGGCACCTCTAACCATGTCCATCTGCTCATCGGGTTGCCGCCTTCGCTGGCTCTGGCGGAGGCTATACAGAAGTTGAAGGCTAATTCCTCGCGCTGGCTCGGCGAGAGCGGCCTGCAATTTGAATGGCAGAAAGGATATGGAGCCTTCAGCGTAAGTCCATCTTTGCTGCCTACGGTGCAGGCCTATATTCGCAACCAGGCGGAACATCATATGAAGCGGACCTTTGAGGAAGAGTTTCTGACACTTCTGAAGAAATCGGGTGTCGCATTTGACGCGGAGCGCCTATTTGCAGCATAAGCAGCATAAGTGCCGTCCCTCGGCGGGACTCGGGTTTCTCTTTACACACTCTCCCCGCACTTACGTGCTGGGCTATTGAATTTCGTCGCTTCGCGACTCGAACCCGCATTTAGTCTCCTCCCGCAGGAAACAACACGTGCTTTGGTGCGGGCATCGGCACGTCGCCTTTCTGATCGCGCCACAGAACTTGATTCAGCCGGGCTGCCGGCGCTGCATCAGGATGCGAAAAATCCATCCTTGTCGATTCACTGGCGCCGCGCGCGTCGCGTTTGTTGGTCTCATAGATCAAACCGCTGATGCGATTGCGGTAGTCGGCCTCAAACGGTGGCTGGTTGCCCGGACCGGAAAGCATCGGCCCCATCACCGGAGCGTAGGCGTCGTTCTGGTTCATGGGCGGAATGCCGAGCAACATCTCGACGGTGTGAATCATGTTCACCGTCGTATAGAAGCGATGATCGACATAGGGCGTCTGGGGCGTGCCTGGCGAATATTTGCTGATGGCAAAAGCAATGGAGCGATGAGCATCGACGTGGTCCTGCCCGTCCTGGGCGTCGTCTTCCAGGATGAAGATCGCCGTATCGTCCCAGTACGGACTGTGCGAGACCGCATCCACGACGCGGCCCAGCGCGAGGTCGTTGTCCGCGACTGAAGCTGCCGGGCGCGGCAGGTCAGGACGAGTTCCTCCCGTGTGATCGTCGGGCAGGTAGAGCAGGACGAACGCGGGCAACTGGAATTCCTGGCTTTCATTGGCCTCGCGGGCGCGCACGTAGGCGGCAAACTCGTTGAGAAATTCGTCGGCGCGGAGTTGATCCGGATAGTCGGTGTTGAAGTCGGGATAGAGCGGATCAAAGTGATCGCGCAACACAGCTTTGGTCGGCTTCACCCGCGAGAATAGTGGAACCGCCCAGGGAAACGGGCTCGGACTGGCATGCGGGTCGCCGACATTGGGAGAAAGTGGCTCGCCCTTGTGCACTTCGGTGCGCGGGCAGGGCGCCTGCTGTCCGGAGGGCGTTCCCTGCTTCGGGCTCGCGGCTTTTCTTTTTAGGTTGCACCAGACGGCATTCACGAATTCGCCGTAATCGCGGTAGGTGAGGCCGTGTCGCGCCACGTTGTCCCAGAGAAAACCAGTCGCGGGATCGTCCACGTCGGGCTGGTTGTGTTCGAGCGGGTATTCGTCCGCCACCTGGCCCTGGAAGTCGTAGGTGCGCTCTTTGCCACGATAGTTGATCTGCCAGTTTTTCTCGTTGTAGTCGCTGGTGATGGCCGCGGTGGACCAGAGATGGCCGTCACCGGACACTTCTCCGCTGTCGTAGAAGTTATCGAGGACGCCAAACTGCAGCGCAAGTTTGTGCTCGTTGGGCGTGATGTCCGCGCCGTAGAGCGTGATCGACGGATCGCCATCGCCGCCTTTCAGGTCGCCGAACACCTGGTCATAGGTGCGGTTCTCCTTGATGACGTAGATCACGTGCTTGATGGGATTGGTACCGGAGGCAAACTGGATGGTTCCGGGGTTGTTGTGAAACAGGTTGTCGTGTTCCACGGCGCGAGTGAGTTCGTCGAGCTTCGCGAGCGTCGATGGAATGTTCAGGCGGGCAATCGAGCCTCGAAGGAGGGTGGGGATGTAGGGAGGCTCGTGGTGTCTGATCTCCCACGCAGTCTTGCCCTTGCCTTTGTTCGGCCCCGCCCCTTGACCTTTGGCCGTGGCAATGAGGAGATCGTCGCCCTGGACTGCAAGCGCGCTCGGATACCAATCCGTAGGGATGAAGCCGAGGGCTGGTTGCGGAGTTTCGGTGCTTGGAGATTGTCCCTGGGAAATCGCCGATGTATCGAACACGGCAACCGCACCCAACGAGGAGTCAGCGACGAACAACCGCTTGCCGTCGGCGGATCGAGCCAGTGCCGTGGGCCAGCTGCCTGCATAGTTCTGTGCCGGAGCATTCGTGGAAAAATATCGAAGAGGCTGGCCATCTGCGGTGGAAACCGCGGCAACCTCGTCCACATTGGAGAGCGCAACGTAAAGAACCTTTTCGTCCGGGCTGAGCAACATCGCTGTGGGGTGGGAGCCGGGGGCGAGCGGATCGTCCGGTTGTTTCAGCTTGATCCAGCGAACGATCTGGCCGTTCGTGAGATCGAGTTCGGCAACCTGCGAAGCGTTCCACAGGCTGCACCAGGAGCGCTTGCCGTCGGGCGTCGCCACTACCGCGTAGGGAAACGAAGACGGCACGAGATCATTCGTGCTCAGGTCGAAGCGCTGAAGGATTTTGCCGCTGGCCGCGTCGAGCAGCACCACGTTGTCAGAGAGATTGTTGGCGACCAGCAATTCATCCCGGCCTCCGGCAGAAATCAGCGCAAGCCCGGCGGGATAAGGAATGGCGGTGCCCGGCGCTGTCTTCTGCAGTCCGATGGCCACATTCTTCCCTGCTGCTAGGGCTTGCGGCGCAATGGGAATGAATCTCTCAGGTGTGACCTTGCCGTCCGCAAAGCGATACACCGCGATCCCGTTGCCGGTATCGCCCGGTCTCATCCCCGTCGGATCGGTGACGGAACCTACCGACGCATAGAGGTGCTTGCCATCGGAACTGAAAACCAGTCCGAGGTAATAACTCTGATGAACTTCTTCGCCGAAGCGCGTGTCGGGAAACTCGGAGAGCAGGTTGGCCCTGAGATCCAGGATCGTGATGGACTGCATGGCCAGGGTTTCCTGGGTTCCGTAACCGTCATTCAGCAGCGCGGCGTAGCGGCCATCCGGGCTGATGGCGATGGTGGCGGGGAAGCTGTTGGTGCTGCCGATGCGCCCGGGCGCGGGAGTTGTCAGCATCTTGCTGGTAGGGAGGTTGATCGGCGAGCCAGCGGAGGTGGTCTCCTGGCCGGACGAGAGCGCGACCAGACATGCAGCAAGAGCGAAACAGAGAAAAGCGTGGGCGAATCGGATCACGATGCCTCCACAGCCAGCGTTCGTGAACATCAGAAGAAAGAAAGAGCGTAATCCAGCGGAGAACTCGCGGTCAAAGGCCTCCGCAGCGGAAACTCGGTTTCGTGGTGGAAGAATCTTGCCGGGTGTTTCCAGCGCAAAGTGGAATGAGATCCTTCGCTTCGCTCAGGATGACAGCGTAAGTAGACCTAGACGCCTGAGGCGCGCGTGCTCCCCTCCGCGGCGGCCGGAGACTCCGAGTGCTCTTGAGTACCCACATTGTGGCGGACGTCGGAGCCTTGCACCCAGAAGATGACATCTTCAGCAATGTTAGTCGCGTGGTCGGCCACGCGCTCCAGATTGCGGGCGATCAGCAAGGCATCGAGCGCCTGCCGAACCGCCTCGGGTCGCTGGTTCATGGTCTTGACCAATTGGATGAAGGCATCATCCTTCATCCGGTCCACCACGTTGTCCATCTCCAGGACAGCCTGGGCCAGTTCGACCTTGCCTTCGATGAACGATTCGAGCGCCCGGCGCACCATGGCGCTGACGGCCGCGCCCATGCGTGCGATATCGACGGGTAGATCAACCACCGGGAGGTCGACCATGTCCATGACGCGCTCGGCGATGTTGACGGCCTGATCGCCTACGCGCTCGAGGTCGGAATTGATTTTGGTGACGGCCAGAATGAAGCGAAGGTCGACAGCCATGGGCTGCTGCATCGCCAGTAGGTCGAAGGCAGCTTCATCGATCTCGCGCTCCGCGGTATTGATCAGGCCTTCGCTCTCCAGCACCATCTGGCAGCGAGTGAGGTCACGATCGATGTAAGCCTGGCGCGCACGGTCCACCGCCTGCTCCGCCAAACCGCCCATGCGAAGCAATTTCTGCCGCAAGTCGTCGAGTCCCTGCTGGAAGCGCGTGCGCATTATCCGAACCTGCCCGTAATGTAGTCTTCCGTCCTTTTGTCGGACGGGTTGGTAAAGATTTTTTCCGTCTTGTCGAACTCAATCATTTTGCCCAGCAAGAAGAACCCGGTAAACTCCGCCACTCTGGCGGCCTGCTGCATATTGTGGGTCACAATTACGATGGTATACCGTTCTTTCAACTGAAAGATCAACTCCTCGATTTTACCGGTCGAAATCGGGTCGAGGGCGGAGCAAGGCTCGTCCATGAGGAGGACCTCGGGATCGACCGCCAGGGCGCGGGCGATGCACAGCCGCTGCTGCTGGCCGCCGGAAAGGCTGGCGCCGGACTTCTTGTGGATGTGGTCCTTCACTTCCTCCCATAGCGCCGAGGATTCAAGGGACCGGGTAACAATCTCGTCCAGTTTTTTGCGGTCGCGGAATCCATTCAGCTTGAGGCCCGAGGCCACATTGTCGTAGATCGACATCGTGGGAAAAGGATTTGCCTTTTGAAACACCATGCCTACGCGGCGGCGAAGTTGGGTGGCCGAAGTACCATCGTAGGCATCGATTTCCCCGATGCGGACGCGCCCGGTCACACGCGCCTCAGGAATGGTCTCATGCATGCGGTTCAGGCAGCGAATGAAGGTCGACTTGCCGCATCCGGAGGGCCCAATCAGCGCCGTAGCGTGGTTGGCCGCGACCTGGATGTTGATGTCGTAGAGCGCCTGGCCTTTGCCATACCAGGCGTTCAGATTCTCGACTTGGATTCCCACGCCCATAAACTAGGCTGCTCCGAAAGTACCGCGGCGTACGGCGATTCGCACCGCTGATATTGAGGTGATGATCAGAATGATCAATACCAGCGCTCCGGCCCACGCTTGCCGATGCCAATCGTCGTAAGGCGAGTCGGCGTACTTGTAAATTTGCAGCGGCAAGGCGGCCATTGGCTCCTTTAGTGTCTGACAATCGGGGAGGTGGCAAGGCACCCAACCCTCATTGCCCAGCGTGGTAAAAAGCAGGGGAGCTGTCTCGCCGGCGACTCGTGCAAAAGCCAGCATGATGCCGGTAATCACGCCTGAAGTAGCCGTGCGCAGTGTTATTGAGAGCGTGGTTCGCCAGCGCGGAATTCCCAGCCCGTAGGAGGCTTCGCGCAAAGCCTGCGGCACGAGCAAGAGCATTTCTTCCGTGGTGCGCGAGATGGTGGGAACCATCATAATGGCCAGCGCCACTGCGCCAGCCAAGGCCGAAAAATGTTTTTGGTAAAGCACCACGATGGCCCAAGCTACAATCCCGATCACGATGGAAGGCACGCCGTTGAGCACGTCCGCGGTGAAGCGGATCACATCCCCCATCCGGTTGCGACCGTACTCCGCCAGATAAATGCCCGCACCTACGCCGAGCGGAACACCCAGAATACTGGCCATGCCTAAGATAAAAACGGACCCCAGGATAGCATTCGCCATGCCGCCACCCGTCTCGCCCACGGGCCGTGGCATTTGGGTGAAGAAAGCCCAGTTGATCGAACCGACACCGCGATATACCAAGTAGCCAAAAATTGCAATCAGCGGAATCAGCACAACAATCACGGTCAAGACCGCCACGCCGGTCATGACGTGGTCGGTCACGCGGCGCGACAAACTTATCGGCGGCACGGAATGCCGTGCGACGGTGTTGGCGGACTCAGGCATGGCCCCTCGCAGGCTGCCCGCGGGTCACCGTCCAAACCAGAAATCGAGCCAGCGCGTTCACCACAATCGTGACCAGGAACAATGCCAATCCAATCTCAATCAGCGCCGAAAGGTAGATGTCTCCGGTAGCCTCGCTGAACTCGTTCGCCAGCACGCTAGCCATGGTATAGCCCGGGGCAAACAGGGATTTCACAATCTGCGGATTGTTGCCGATCACCATGGTTACGGCCATGGTTTCTCCCAGAGCGCGGCCCAACCCCAGGATAATGCCGCCCACAATTCCGGCGCGGGCGTTGCGCAGCACGCCGATGCGGATCATTTCCCAGCGCGTCGCACCGAGAGCCAGTACGGCTTCGCGCTGGTGCTGCGGCACCACCATCAGCACCTCGCGCGAAATCGACGAAATGATGGGGATAATCATGACCGCCAGAACGATGCCGGCAGCCAGCATGCTGTATCCGTACCGTTCAACCCCGAAGAGGCCAGTCCAGCCGAATGTCGTGGAGAGAAAGGGCTGCACGTAGGCGGTCAGGACTGGGACGAGCACAAAGATGGCCCACAATCCATAGATCACGCTGGGAATGGCCGCCAGCAGTTCGACGAAAAACGAGAGCGGCCCGCGCAGCGCCTTGGGGCACATCTCCGTGGTGAAAACGGCAACTCCGATCGAGAGTGGAACCGCGATCAGCAGGGCCAGAAACGAGGAGACGAGGGTTCCATAAATGAACGGCAGCGCGCCGAACTTCTCGTTCACCGGATCCCAATCGCTGGCCGCGAAGAACTTGAGTCCAAAAGCGTGCCAGGAAAGGTCGGAACGCGCCACGAGTTCGTAGACGATTAACAGCAGGAGTCCCAAGATGGTCAGGCCGCACGCCAGCATTGCGTACTTGAAGACTTGGTCGCCAGTCTCACCGGTGGAATCCCCGAGCAGCAGAGCAGTTTTCTGCTGCGCCGCCGTATTGCCTGTAACCTTCGTCGATTCAACGGGTTGCGGACCAGGCATATCAGGCCGAGGTAAGGCTGGGTTGGCCATTCGCTAACACCGTACCAGAATCCTGTTAAAAGGGTGTTAAAATGTCGGTCGCTTTTCCATGGGCGGCCGGAGACTCAGGTTCGCACATGGATTGCGTTTGTTCGTGTAAGCCTTGTATTGTTCCGCTCCCCGTCCGGATTCCGCTTATGTCAATGAAACGAGAGCGCAGTGCCATTGTGTTCCAGAAACTTGACCGCGATCTGGTCAAGCTTTGCTCGAAGCCGGTAGCAGAAAATGTCCACCGCTTCCGCACCGCTACCCGCCGGCTGCAGACCTTGCTCCAGGAACTCTCGTCCAAGCGTGACCGCAACCAGAAAAAGCTTCTAAAGCTGCTCGGCCGAATCCGCCGGCGCGCAGGCAAGGTGCGCGATCTGGATGTCCAACTGGCTGCTCTGCGCAGCCTGAAAGTTGCCCAGGAGCCCCGGCGCAAGACGCAGCTCATGCACCGGCTGATCGAACTCCGCGGCGAGCACGAGAAAAAGTTGCGCAAGGCTCTCGACAAGCAGACGCTTCGGGAAGTCAGGAGGCGGCTGAAACGCGCAGATAAGGAGTTTGATCCGAAGACGACTCACGACCCACTACCCGTTGCCCGCCGGATGCTCAAGCAGATCGAAAATCCGGCTACGCCGCTCTCCGAGCCATTGCTCCACCAATATCGCATCGTCGGCAAGCGGGCCCGCTATGCCGCCGAGTTTGCCGGTAAGACGGCGGAAGCTGTGCAACTCATCGCGGAGCTCAAGCGAATGCAGGATGCGCTGGGAGACTGGCGGGACTGGCTTACCCTGACCCAAACCGCCAGCGAGCAACTGGGAGACGTGCGCGAGTCGTCCCTAGTGGCGGAATTGCACAATGTCACTGGAGCAAAATACCGCCATGCGGTGAGGGTGCTCTCGCAGGTGCGGGCCAAACTGGTTCTGAATATCGAACCGCCAGCACAGACTCCCGCGCGAGCATCCGCGAAGTCGGTTCGCCAGATAATTTCGGCAGCTTGATGGCTCCGCGTAGCTTCGCTTCCGAATCTTTACCTCCGCTAAACCCTTCAGCCACGAGGGCACCCAGTTTCACGAAGGTTTGGTACACGCGCTTTCTTCGTGTCTTTGGTGGTCAATCGGGACGTAGATGACCGGGCTCGGTTTCGCATGTAAACTGTGATGCTTCCCCATGCCAACCTTTGCCGCCGTTGATATCGGTTCGAACTCCGTCCGGCTGAAGATTGCTCGCCTCAGCGGCGGCCGGCTGCGAGCTGTCCATGAAGACCGAGAGGTTACTCGTCTGGGGGAGGGCACGTTTCGCTCCGGCTTTCTGACGCCTGAAGCGATGGCGGAAACGGTTAAGGTCTTGCGCCGCTTTCACCGGGCCGCGCAGCAAGTCGTCACGGATTCAGTTCGCGTGGTTGCGACCAGCGCTCTGCGGGACGCGCGAAATGCACAGGCCTTTCTCGAGTGGGTGCGCTCGGCTACGGGCTGGAAGGTGGAGATCATCTCCGGAGTGGAAGAAGCGCGCCTCATCCACCTGGGACTGGTTTCCTCCCTTCGGGTGGACACTGCGACGGTGCTGATGATCGATCTGGGAGGCGGGAGCTGCGAGCTGACCGTTTCCAACCACGGGCACATCCGCTACACTGTCAGTCTGCCTCTGGGGGCGGTGCGTCTCACCGATGAGTTCCTGCGCCACGACCCTCCGCGCAAGGGAGAACTCAAGCGCCTGAGTGGGTTCGTGGCCCGGGAAGTGAATCGCATCTCTGCTCGCGTGGTGGCGGCGAAGGCCAAGAACGTGATCGCGACATCGGGAACGGCGGCGGCCCTGGCTGCGGCGGCGAGCCACCTGCGCAAGAATGGCCGGAGCCAGCGAGCCGTTGTCTCCCGCGCGGAAATGACGCGCATCGCCAAGCGGCTGACGCGCTTGCCGATGGTGGAACGGAGAAAGATCGAGGGCATTGGCTTTCGCCGAGCGGAAATCATCGCTGCCGGGGCCATGGTGTATCACGAACTGCTCGATCGTTGTCATCTCAAGGGTTTTCGCTACTCGGCACTCGGTCTGCGGGACGGGTTGCTGGCGCAGATGGCCGCCGAATACGACCGCAGTACGCGCTCGGGCAAGCAGATCGAATCGGAACGCTGGGAGTCGATCACCAAAGCGGTCGCTCACTACCATGTGGACATGAAACACGCGCTCGATGTGCGCGAGTCGGCCATGCTGTTGTTTTCCGCCCTGCGTCCGGTGCATGGCCTGCCGCCCGAATTCCGCGAGTGGCTTTCGGCCGCGGCCATGCTTTACGAGGTGGGAGACTACGTCAACCGCAATGGCCACCACCGGCACACCTACTACATCATCTCGAATTCGGAAATCCTCGGGTACACCCCGCAGCAACGCCGACTCATCGCCGCGATTGCACGCTATCTGGGGAAGTCACGTCCCACCACAGACGATGGCCCCGTGAAGGCACTCGATCCCGCCGACCGCGCGGGCGTGCAGAAGGCAATTCTGCTGCTGCGTTTGGCCCGGGCCCTGAATCTGGGGCGCAGCCGGGCCGTGCAAAAGGTTCGCGTTGCTTTGCGCGCCGCGGACGTGCATCTGACTCTGGTTCCGCGCCGGCGCTCGGGCGTCGATCTGGAACTCTGGGCGATTGAGAAGGAGTGCGCCTATTTCCGCGAAGTATTTGGACGGGAACTTTCGACGGCGGTGGCGTAGAGGGTACGCAGCACCTTGGGCGTCAAACACCATTGCAACGTGCCAGAATTGCGCCGCATTTCGACTCTGGCGACCGCACCCTTTTTCAGATCGATGGAAGCCTCACAACTGGAATCGCTGACGATCAATCCAAGAAACTGGCTCAGATTCGGGTTGTGCCCGACCACCATGATCGCTTCCTGGCGGGCGTATTTTTCCAGCAAGTGGCGGAAATCCGCGAAGGTCGTACCAGGACGAAGAGCCGCTTCAATCTGCAACTTGCCTTCGTAGCCCATCTCGTTGCCGACGAGCGAAGCCGTCTGGGTAGCGCGCTTGAGCGGGCTGGAGACAATCACGTCCACTTGCGTTTCAATCGCTGCCAGAGCGCGTCCGACATAGCCGCACTGCTCGATACCTTCTTTGTCGAGAGCGCGCTTTTCATCTTTCTTCGGATTCACTACCGGGTCGCCGGCGCTGGCGTGCCGCAGGAAATAAATGATCATCGCGAATTATCGTTCCTTTCCCGCGGGAGTGCGGCGCTTGCCGGCCGGGAGCGGCGGGACCGCCAGGCCCACGGGCTGCTTCCCTTCCGCCACGCTGATAAGGAAGTCCTGGGCGCTGAACGCGGCCGCGCCCGTAGGCGGCTTGCGATTGCGCTTGCCGTGCGCCGGTTGCCAGGCGCGGATGTAGCTGGCATCGCGCAGCAGGATCCGGGCCTTGCGGTTGTCCGCCAGGTAGGCTCCGAGAATTTCGTGCCGCACGCGCTCCCGCAGCAATTCATCGCGCAGGGGAACCAGCACCTCGACGCGTTCGTAAAGATTGCGCGGCATCCAGTCGGCGCTGCCAATGTAGATTTCCTCTTCGCCGCCATTGCCGAAATAGTAAATGCGGCTGTGTTCGAGGAATCGTCCCACGATACTGCGGACACGAATGCGGTCGCTCAAGCCGCGCACGCCGGGACGCAAAGCGCAGATACCGCGGACGATCAGATCGATCTCCACGCCCGCCTGGGAGGCTCTATACAACGCCTGCACAACATTCTTGTCGAGCAGAGCGTTCATCTTGGCGATGATGCGGGCCGGTTGGCCCTGGCGGGCATGCTCGGCTTCGCGATCGATGAGGGAGATGCATTTCTCTGCCAAGTCCAGCGGAGCCACCAGCAGCGGATCGTAGCTGGGATTCTCGGCATAGGCGGTGAGGAAGCTGAAAACATCGTGCACCGCGCGTGTAACCTCCGGATTCGCCGTAAAGAGGCTGAGATCGGTGTAGATGCGGGCGGTGGCGGCGTTGTAGTTGCCGGTGCCGATGTGGGCATAGCTGCGTGGAACGCCGTCAGGATCGCGGCGCACCAGCAGGGAAAGCTTGCAGTGCGTCTTCAACCCCACCAGCCCGTGGAAGACCTGGACGCCCGCATCTTCCAGATCGCGGGCCCAGCGGATGTTGGAGGCTTCGTCAAAACGCGCCTTCAGCTCGACCACCGCCGTGACTTCCTTCCGCGGTGCGGCGTCAATCAGGGAAGGCACGATCAACGAGTGTTCGTTGGTGCGGTAGAGAGTTTGCTTGATCGAGAGTACGTTGTCGTCCTTGGCCGCCGACTCGATGAACGAAACCACCGCGTCGTAGGAGTCAAAGGGGTGATGCAGCAGGATGTCGTGCCGCCGCAACTCCTCGAACAAATCTTTGGACTTGGCGGTCAAACGCAGTTCGCGCGGGGCGAACGGCCGATACTTCAGATCGGGACGCTGCGTCTGGTCATAAACATTGAACAAACGCGACAGATTTACCGGCCCATTCACGGGAAAGACTTGCCATGGATCCAGCTCAAAGACAGTGCGCAGCCGTTCGATGATTTCCGGATCCGCGTCCGCCTCGATCTCCATGCGCACGGCATCGCCCTTGCGCCGGTTGTGCAATTCCGCGCGCACCGATTCCAGCAGGCTGCGTGCTTCCTCCTCAGCGAGGTAGAGATTGCTGTTGCGCGTCACACGGAAGGGAGCCGAAGAGACGATGTCGTAGCCGTGGTACATCCTCACGGCATGATGCGCCACCAGGTCGGCGAGGAAGATAAAATCAGTGGTGCCCTCCGAGGGCAGCCGTATCAACCGAGGCAAAGCCCGGGGCACGGAAACGACGCCCGTATAAGTCAACGCCGACCGGCGCCGGCGGCGCAAAAGAAATCCCAGACACAAGGCCTTGTTGATCACGCGCGGAAAGGGATGGGTTGGGTCGACCGTGACCGGGGTCAGCAGCGGATCGAGTTCCTTCTCGCAATATTCGTCAATGAAGCGCCGGGCCTCGGGATCCAACTCGTGCAAACCGAGAACGCGGATTCCATTTTCGCTCAGAGCCGGGCGGAGGTGCGCGTTCCAGCAGCGGTACTGATCCTCCACGAATTCGTGGGTCAAACTGGCCAGAACATCCCGCTTTTCGACCAGCGTTAAGCCGTCGGGACCGGCTTCGTTGTAGCCATCTTCGATCTGCTGCACCAGCGCCGCCACGCGGATTTCGAAGAACTCATCCAGATTGTTGGCGGAAATCGCCAGGAACTTCAACCGCTCCAGCAGCGGATTGCCATCGTCCTCCGCCTCTTCAAGCACACGCCGGTTGAACGCGAGCCACGAGGTATCGCGGTTGAGGTGATACTGGGGGTTCTCTACTGAAATGCGAGCCATGGGACGAACGGTTAATCGTTTACTGGTGCGGCTTTTCCTTATTGAAAGGAGTCCGCTGATCGGTGATAAAAGCTATTCGGTTCGGTCGGGACGCGCCGAACAACTTGCCAGTATAAAGCATCTCCCATGCCAGCGCAGAATCGCGGAATCACGGGAGGCACGGGCTTGCATGCCGGGGAGCGATCGAAACTTGCCAAAACAAAGAAATCCGGCGCACGGAAACTTCGTCCGGTGCGCCGGTTGATAAGCGAGCATTGGCTTAAGACGGGACGGCACAGTCGCGTGCCATCCCGGCTAACCTTTACGGCAGGTAGTAACGGAACGAGGTGAAGACCATTCCATCGAGTCCGTGAGGCTGATTGGACACCGTTGGGCTGAATTTGCCTGACCATGCATAACGGTCGAGGTAAGAGTACTGCACCCCGTATTGGAACTTGCCTTTGGGACCGCTATAGAGCCGGTACCAGAAGCCCACCGTCGCTTCCTGCAGGACGCGCGTATCAGCCGTGCAATGGGACAGCCCACCCGGCAAGAACCCTCCAGACTGACCTGTTCCCGAAACCGGCGCAGTGGGTACGGTTTCGGTGAAGCAGCCCGAGTTGTCGAAGCCGGGTGCTCCATAGCCTACGGATTTACCCAGGAAGGGATCGTAATCGGCCGCGCGGCCCGCATACTCCGCACCGGCGTTGGCATAAAGGTCCAGCTTCGGTCCGTGCCACTCCAACGTTCCCAAACCTTGATAACTGTGGATGGGATCGAGCGTGCCGTCGGCGTGAACCGAAGCATCAGCCAGGCCACCGGAACCGTAGCGGCCCACTCCATCTCCTCCCAGGAAGTGCACTCCGAAGTCGAGGCGCTTCTTCGCAAACGACCAGCGGGCGTTAGCACCGATACCCCCGCCGTTCCTGGAATTATTGAAAGCCAGAGCAGGGCTGGCGGCAGACAGGCCTGTGCCGCAGGCTGCGCTGGCAAAGTTCTCGACGCAAGGAAAAGCGCGGTCCCGGAAGCGGCTGTAGATTCCGAAGACTTCATAGTGTCCGAAGCCAGGTTCGAAGGCCACCTTCGCGATGAGGTCCGGAGACGGATTGAACGAATAGTTAGCGTTGAACGCGTTGTACAGTCCGCCGCTTGCGCCCAGGGAGCCGATCACCCAATTTAGGGCGTTGGTGTGGGTGGTGATCGTGGCCTGCGGGTTCTCCATCGCGAATCCGAACCACACCTTGTTGCCAAAGCTCTTGGTCACGCGAAGTCCGTACTGCCGCGCCCAACTGAAGCCCACGGTGTACTGCGGGTCGATGGTCATGGGCAGAGCTTCCGAGCGGTTGTCCATTCCGTGCTTGGTCTCGGTGACTAGGCTCCACATCTGCCCTCCGGTAAAGGTGAAGCCGTTGTCGAAGGCAGCCTGCCCCCACGCCTGGCGTTGCCGCAAGGTGTAGCTGTTGCTCTCGTTGTTGTTGGAGGTGACGCCGGCGGAGAGGAAGTCAGCTTCTACATAGCCTGATAATTTTGCGCTTTTCAGTCGGCCCTCCGCCAGCATGGAGATGCGCGACTGGCGGCCAGAACCGAAGAACTCCGACAGTGTGTTTGCGGTAGCTCCCGGCATGGCCACCGAGTTAAACGGGGTGTTGATGTCGGCGCCCAGCGCGCGCGAGCGGCGCACAAATTCGGCCGCCAGGAAGCCCCCGGGGGTGATCGTGATGCCTTTGAAGTGCAACGCTGTGGGTGGCTCGGAAACGCTCTTCTGTGTCTCCTGCAAGGTCAGCGCGGTGTTGTTCAGGCTGGTCTTGAGATCGGTGACGTCATTCTTGAGCTCTCCAACTGCCTGTTGTTGCTGACCGGCCTGGGCCTGGGCAGCGTCTGCTTTTCCAGCTGCGTCGGTGGCCGCGCTCTGGGCCTGCTGCACCGCCTGGTCCTTATGGCGCAGTTCGTCGCGCAGTTCCTGTATCTGTTGTCCCTGCTGCGCCAGGGCCGCCTGTTGCGAAGCAATTGCATCCTTCAGCGCCTGGACATCTGCCGCCGTCAAGGTTGCTGCCTTGGCTTTCTTCGCCTTGGGCGGGGCGCTGGTTTGCGCCGCCAACGTTCCCGCCAGAAACAGAACCACACACCATTTCAATGCAGACTTCATCGGTCCTCTCCTTTTTTTTCGCTGTAAATGAAAAGCTTGTTCTTCCTAGATCTATCGGACCTGCTTGATCGCCTCTTTGACCTTCGCAGCGACGTTTTCCGGAAGCGGCGCATAAGACAGGGCGGTCGTCATGTTCTGCCCGTCCGTCACCATCCAACTCAGGAAGTCGGACAGAATTTTGCCCTTGGCCGGGTCTTTGGCCTGCACCGGAACCAGCAGCCAAGTAAAGCTGGAGATCGGGTACGCATCCTTACCCGGCGCGTTTGTGATCGAGAAGCGGAAATCGGCCGGTATTTTCGGGGCCGATGCCGCTGCTGCTTTCACTCCGTCCAGCGACGCCTTCAGGAAGGTGCCCGCGGAGTTTCGTACGCTGCCGTACGGGATGTTGTTCTGCACGGCGTATATGAGCTCCACATAGCCGATCGATCCTTGCAACTGGCGAATCGACCCGGCGACCCCTTCATTTCCCTTTCCACCCAGCCCAATGGGCCACTTGACGGACGTGCCGCTGCCCACCTGGCTCTTCCAGTCAGCACTGACCTTCGACAGATAGTCGGTCCAGATAAAAGTGGTGCCGCTGCCGTCGGAGCGATGCACCACGATGATGTCTTTGTCCGGGAAGTTGACACCAGGATTTGCTCCGGTGATGGCCTTGTCATTCCATTTCGTGATCCGGCCAAGAAAGATTCCGGCCAGGGCGTCGGGGGTGAACTTTACTTCCCCACTGACTCCCGGGATGTTGTAAGCGGGCACATCCGCGCCCAGAACGGTGGGAATGTTGAGCACCTTGGTTTTCAGCTTGGCTTGTGCCTCCGTGAGTTGCTGGTCGGTCATGGGCATATCGCTGGCGCCGAAATCGACCGTACCCTCCGTCAACTGGCGGATTCCACCGCCGCTGCCTATGGATTGGTAGTTCACCTGAACGTCGGAGTGCAGCTTGTGGTATTCGCTAAACCATTTCGAATACATGGGGTAAGGGAATGTCGCGCCCGCCCCGTTTAGAGTCGTCTGGCCCAACGCCGGCAGGACCACGAGAGCACACAATAAAAACAGCGCGATTCGGCGGATCACTCGATGATTCCTCCTTTGGTAGATGTCCCCGTTCTATCGGCGCTATGTTAAAGGACGGTTACAAACGAGTGAATTTCTTATGAATGGCGGGTAGAGGCGAACAATTGACGAACCCGGCCGAGGACTCTACAAGAGCTCCCACCGCCAGAGGGGAAGTCCTCAGCGGTCCCCCGGGCCGTCCGCAGGATTCGCTGACAGGCACAAGGTTCATGACATAATGAAGCCCCATGAGAATCTCGCAGAAGGGGCTCTACGCGCTACAGGCCATGATGATGCTGGCCCGCCGGCAGAATCAGGGAGCCATCAAGATCCGCGAAATCGCCTATGAGGAGGATCTCCCGGAGAAGTTCCTGGAATTGATTCTCCTCGAACTCAAGAATGCCCGCATCGTCGAGAGCGCTCGCGGCGCCAAGGGTGGGTACCAGTTGCGTCGCGATCCATCTGAGATCCCTTTGAGTGAGATTATCCGCTTGATCGACGGCCCCCTGGCGCCGTTCGGCGACGCGGAGCAGCTGCGGACCTTGATCGACCGCGACCTTCCCCATCGCTCGCTCTACCAGGTGTTTCTCGACGTGCGCGATGCGGCGGCGCACATTCTGGACAATACGACTCTCGCTGACCTGGTCTCCGAACCCGCGCCACGCACGAAAAAAGGAAAGCGGAGTGCCAACAGGAAAGAGAAGGGCAGCGTTCTGCCCATGGTCATAGGTGGCACGAAGGAAAAGTGAGGGGTCGAGGGACGCTTCCCGTTCGCGGGAAGGCTTCCGAAGCCGGCTAGTGACTTGCCTGAAGCCGGGCGATCTCCCGAGGAAAGAGGGTATTGCCGGGGAAATCCGCCTGCAGCGAGTCCAGCATTTGCAGAGCGCGCGACTTGTCCTTGTCGCGAACATACGCGATCGCCAGCAGGATGCGCGCGAAGGGCGCAAGGTAGTGTCCGTGCTGAGCGGTGAGTTGCAAATCGGCAATTCCGCCTTGGCGGTCCCCGGGCAATCCGTCCAGACGCAACAGCCAGCGCACTGGCGCAGCCATGCTACCGATGATGTATTTGCTGAATCCGGTAGCCAGGAGCGCGTCGTGGCAATTGGAACAAACGGCCAGCAACTGCTGCGCCCACGTGGAAGCCTGTTTCGTATAGTGCAATGAGACCATGTTGCGCTTCTCGATGAGCGCAGCGTAGTCGGCCTGCAGACCTGCCGAAAGAGTCAAGGCAAACAGTGCGTCGCGGTCTTTGGGGTCTCTTGCCAGCCGGGCACGGGCCAGCGCATCGGCGCGACTAAGGGCCGATTGAAAGCGTTCGCGCACCGCGGGATCGGGGCTAAGCTTCGAGCGGGCGGCAAAGGCATTATCGTTTTCGTAGAACTGCGATTCGAGCACACCCAGGCGGTTGAACTCGGAAAACAGAAAGCCGGCCGCTTCGCTGACCGGCCCCACGGGATCGTCCGGATGTTCAGTCTCCCAAGAGTTGAAGTTCGTCTGTGCTCCGGGAAAATCCAGGTTGTAGAGGCCGGCAAATCCACGATCCAGGGCTGTACCCGCGGGGATCGACGCTGGCGCAGCCTCAGCGGATATCACCACGCCGAGGAACAACGCTGTCACCAAACCCCATCTCTGTGCATCAGTAGACTTGAAGCCGGTCATGCATGCATCCTTAGCGTCGCTCTATTATCCTGACTATCAGCCGGGTTGCAAGCTAATACCTTTTGTTCCCTGGTTTGATGCAAGCCAAGGATGCAGAGGCAATGTCCTATTGTGGCACCAAAGCGTAGCTTCCCTTGTCACAGTAATGTAAAACTTGCAGACTCTCCAGGACCGAAAGATCATGACCTCGTCCCCTCCTCGCATTGCCCCAGGCCGACCTGGGATCCCTCCGCGCTGGACCTCCAGCGCCAAAACTGGTATCGGGACCGCTCTGAACCAGCACAGCAAGGTCTGGTTCACCATCAGCCACGGCATTCTGAACGAGGTTTATTTTCCCCGGGTGGACCAGGCTTGTACGCGTGATTTCGGCTTCATTGTCACGGACGGAGCCGGTTATTTTTCCGAAGAGAAGCGTCATTGCACCTTTGAAAACAAGCCGTTCGAGCCGGGCATCCCCGCTTTCGAACTCACCAACACCGAAAACGGCGGCCGCTACCGGATTCACAAGGAAGTCCTTACCGATCCCTACCGCAATGTGGTGCTGCAGAAGATTCGTTTCGAGCCGCTGCAAGGTTCGCTGGCCGATTATCGCCTCTATGCCTTGCTTTCCCCCCATTTGGCGAACTGTGGTTATGACAACACCGGATGGGTCGGTGACTACAAAGGCGTACCCATGTTCCTGGCCGAGCATGACGGGACCGCACTGGCCCTGGGCGGTTCGGCGCCCTGGAAGAAGATGTCCGTCGGATTCGTCGGAGTCTCCGACGGATGGCAGGACCTCTCGCAGCACTTCCAGATGCAATGGGAGTACACGCGCGCGGAGGACGGCAACATCGCGCTGACTGGGGAAATCGACCTTGCCGCCTGCAACGGAGAGTTCGTGATGGCGCTGGGATTCGGCTCGTTCGTCACCGAAGCCGGGCAGCAGGTGCGCTCCAGCCTGCTCGAAGATTACAGTGAACTTCGCCGGCACTATGTCATGCACTGGAGAAACTGGCAGAACACGCTGCTTAGACTCGATGAACCCAGGCGCGAATACGATCTCTATCGCACCTCGACTGCGGTCCTGCGCACTCACGAATCGAAGGACTTCCTGGGAGGCATCATTGCCAGCCTCTCCATCCCATGGGGATTCAACAAAGGAGACGAGGACCTCGGTGGCTACCATCTGATCTGGCCGCGCGACCTGGTGGAAGCTGCGGGAGCCCTCTTGGCTGCTGGCGCCGTCAGCGACGCCGCCCGCGTGCTCCGCTATCTTGAGGCCACCCAGGAAGCTGCGGGAAACTGGGCGCAGAACCTCTGGCTCGACGGACGGCCCTACTGGGGTGGAGTCCAGATGGACGAGACCGCCTTTCCCATCTTGCTGCTTGATCTGCTGCGCCGTGAAGGAGCAGCCGGACTGGGCAAACTGGAGCGCTGGTGGCCGATGGTGCGCGGGGCCGCGAGCTTCATCGTGCGCAATGGACCGGTCACGCAGCAGGACCGATGGGAGGAGGATGGAGGATACTCCCCGTTCACCCTAGCAGCCGAAATCTCGGCCCTGCTTGCGGCTTCCGATATCGCCGAGCTCACGGGGCACAGCGATGCAGCAGCCACGTTGCGCGATACGGCCGACGCCTGGAACGACAACGTGGAGCGCTGGGTCTACGCAACCGGGGGCGACCTGGCGCAGCAAATTGGGGTCGAGGGATACTATGTGCGAATCTCTCCACCCGAAACCGATTCTGCTGCCTCGCCCACCCAAGGATTCGTGCCGATCAAGAACCGTCCGCCCGGTCAGGACATGGAACGTGCCTTCCGCGTAATCAGCCCCGACTCGCTGGCGTTGGTGCGCTTCGGCCTGCGGGCGCCCGACGATCCCCGCATTCTCAACTCGATCCGTGTTATCGACGCCCTTCTGCGCGTGCAATTGCCGCAAGGACCCTGCTGGTATCGCTACAACGGGGACGGTTATGGCGAACACAAAGATGGCTCGCCGTTCGACGGGAGCGGCATTGGTCGGCCCTGGCCGCTGTTGGCCGGAGAGCGGGCCCATTATGAACTGGCTGCGGGCCGCCGCAGCGAGGCCGAGGCTCTGCTGTCGGTGATGGAGCACTCCACCAGCGGCCACGGACGGCTGCTTCCCGAGCAAGTCTGGGACACGACCGACATCCCCGCGCTGGAGTTATTTCGTGGGAAGCCCTCGGGTTCGGCCTGCCCGCTGGTCTGGGCGCACTCCGAATACATCAAGCTTCGCCGCTCTCTGCGGGATGGCAAGATCTTCGATCAGCCTCCCCAGACTGTGCAACGCTATGTGATCGAGAAGCATAAGCGGGAGATATTCGGTTGGCGCTTTAATAACAAGACGCGCTCCATTCCCCGCAATAAGAAGCTGCGCCTGGTCCTGCTGACCCCAGGCGTAGTGCACTGGAGCCTGGATGGCTGGAAGAGCTGGCAGGACACAAAGACTCGAGACAGCGGAGTGGGTATTCACATTCTCGATCTTCCCACCGCGTCTTTGCCTTCCGGCGGCAAGGTTGATTTCACATTTTTCTGGCCCGAGGAAAACCAATGGGAGGGAACTGATTTCAGCGTGGTGGTGGAGTAGGGGAGCAAGGGGAGATCTACGCGCCCGCTCCCGAGTAGATCAGCTCTACGACCGTGCAGTCATCGTTGAGAGGATTTCCAGCGCAGAATTCGGTGACCGCGGAAAAAATTCCCTCCAGTGTTGGGTTTTTGGCGGCGATTACCTCCAGCCGCGAGTCGTCGAAAAATTCGCCCGCACTATTTTCCGCCTCCGTGACGCCGTCCGTTACCAGAATGAAGCGGTCCCCGGACTTCATCTGACAGGTGGCGCTTTCGTAGGTGGCGTCGGCCAGCAACCCCACCGGGACGTTGCCGTGCGGCGGGCGCAAGGCCTCACCATTGCACACCAGCAGCGGCGGAACGTGTCCGCAATTGACATACTCCAGCTCGCCGTCGCGACGCAGCCGCACGAGCAACAAGGTTGCGTACTTCTCTCCGACCAGCTTCTCGGTGAAGAAACGGTTGACCGCGCTCACTACTTCCATCAACGGCATGCCCGTGCTCAGGTGCGAATAAATCATTCCCTGCAGAGTGGAAGCCAGCAAGGCGGCGGAAACTCCCTTGCCACTGACATCGGCGAGTACCACCGCGAGTCCTTCCTTGGTATTCACCGCATCGAAGAAATCGCCGCCGATTTCTTTGCAAGACAGGTTCTTGCCACGCAACCGGGCAAACGGGACCTCGGGGATCTTCACCTGCATCAGGCGTTGCTGGATGGAGGCCGCGATGCTGAGTTCCTGCTGGTAGCGGCGCGATTCCTCCTCGGCCTGCACCAGGCGCGCATTCTCGATCAGCGACGCCGCTTCTGTCGCGATCGCGCGCAGAATGTCGTGGCCAACCCCCTGAATATCCCGCGAGGCGAAACGCGAGTCCACATACAGCACTCCCATCACTTCGGCGCTGCCGGAAGGCACGGGCGTTTGCTGGTCGCGCGTGGCCTGCACCTGCAGCTTGCGCAGCGGAATACAAACCACAGTGCGAAGATCATAGGCGACGATGCTTTGCCGTCCCGCCAGATCCATGGCGCTGCCGGTGTCGGTGAGCAGAAACTCCGAATTCGAGCGCAACGATTCGTCGAGCGCAGAATGGGAGATGGTCGTGTCATCCAGAAGAGGCTCGCCCTTGGAATTGCGCCCGGCCACCAGGCGCAAATTGCCATCGTCGTCCTTCAGAAACACATAGCCGCGCTCGGCGCGCGTAAGGCGCAGCGTCACCTCCAGCATGGTCACCAGGATTTCGTCCAGCACTCCGGCGGTGTTCAGTTTGCGAGCCGCCTCGAGGAACAGCGTCAGCTTCTCGAGGTCGGTGGCTTCCTGTGAAATCTGGATTCCGGAAATCTGGCTGAGGAACTCGCGCGCCGTGTTCGACGTGCCGTGCGCAGGATGGAAAATGAGGTAGGCGGAGTCGCGGGCACCAAACTCCAGCCGGTCATTCCGTTCCAGTTTCTGCCGCTGGATGCGTTCGCCGTTGACGAAGGTACCGTGCTTGCTGCCCTGATCGACGATGAAAAACCCGCTCTCCTCCAGCACGATCTGCGCGTGGTCCCGCGAGACCCGGGGATCGGCAATCACCAGATCTTTGTCGACCTTGCGGCCGACGCTGAAAGGCGTGCGGTTGAGGACGATGTTTCTCTGCTCGTTCCCCTGCACCAGCACCAGCGCGGGAAATACGCCGGAGCCGGAGCTTTGCGGAGTTCGTATCGAGTTCAGGACCATAGCTTGTGGCGCCACTCCATGTTAAGCCTCAACGCGGAGTTCCGTCGAGAAATGCCGCGCGCCCAGGAAATAATGACAGGAATGATGCCGCGACGGGAAGGGCTTTGCAGAGCGCCGGTGGCGCTTCCCCGGCGCCTTCGGTAGACTCGGCGGCGTGCCGCGTCCCGCCATATCCAAGGGGGTTGCTCTCAGCCCATGGGCAAAGAACGTTTTGCTTTCGCTGCTGCTAGCGGGCCTGACCGTCTTCTTCTCCGTGCGCTTCTCCGCCTCGTCAGCGGGTACTGATTTCCCTGACTTCTACTGCGCCTCCCGCATGCTAATGGAAGGACACGGTCACCAACTCTACGACGCCGAACTCCAGCGCCAGTACCAGGCTCGTTATGCGGGGAGGGTCGGGACGCTGTACATTCACCCGCCATTCGAAACCATCGTCTATCTCGCTGTGTCTTGGCTTCCGCTCAAGAAGGCGTATCTCCTCTGGTGTTTGCTCAATTTTGCGTTTCTCGCCTTCACGGCCCGTACTGCGGCGCGGGAGGCACATTTGCCTTGGGACTGGCGCATTCTGCTCGCCGCCTCGTTGACGTTTGTTCCCGTTCTGCTCTGCCTTCTGCAGGGTCAAGACTCGATTTTGCTTCTAGGGCTCGTGACCGCTGCCTTTGCCGCCCTCAGGAGCGAGCGCGCGTTTGCGGGCGGCTTTTGGCTGGGGCTGGGACTCTTCAAGTTTGAACTGGTGCTGCCCCTGGCGCTGGTTTTCGCCGTGAGGAGGGGCCGCAGCGGTTTCCTGAAGGGCTTTGGCTTGGCAGCCCTTGCGTTGGCTGGGTTGTCGGCAGGCATCTCGGGAATGTCCGTCTTCGGTGCCTACCCGAGATTCCTGTTGCATCTTCAGGAGCAGCCATTTGCCGGGATCGCTCCGTTGATCATGGCGAACTTGCGCGGCCTGGTTTACTTCTTCTTCCGCACCGACCGATCTCCCCTTGCAATCGCCGCGGTTGCGATCCTTTCCGCGGGGGCGCTGGTGCTAACGTTGCTCACATGGCGAGACGGAGCCAACATATCGGGTGTAGCCCCTGTCGCCCGCGGCGAAAGCCAGTTTAACCGAGCGTTCGCCACGGCCACACTTTGCGCGCTGCTGGTTAGTTATCACCTCAATCCCCACGACCTCAGCGTCCTACTTCTGCCGACGGTTCTGCTGCTCCGCAGTGACGCCGGAACTTCCCCACTCAGCAATCCTCCGCGGTGGTGGATGTACGGTCTGATTGCCCTCGTGTTCCTGCCTCCGCTGCACCTGTTCGCGCTGCAAACGCACACGTATGCTCTTGTCTCGATTCCACTGATTGCTTTGTTTGTGGGCAATGCTTTCGGGTTGCGAACAGCAAAACCTCAGCCGTCTTAGTTGACTTCTGGCAAGGGCCGACTCTGCGAGCCGAGGTGCGCGCCTTGCGCGTAAAAGAAAATGAGCACGAATATCCATGTCGGTAAGGCAAACGTTGCGTAGAACGGCCAATTCCAGCCGTCCAGTGCCAACTTCCGCGACACCAGAAAGTAAATCCCTGTCAGACAAAGGCTTGCGGCCCACTGCCATACCACAACAAGAGCGCCAACCAAATACGCCAAACGTTGGGCCCGTGGCCGCGACAGGAACGCCGCTCGCTCCCGCACCAGCAGCAGAATTGCGGGGAGCAGGAGCAGTTGGTTATAGGGAGCATACATGGGCACAATCAGCACGGCGAGCGCGAGCACCAGCGCGGTCGCACAGCTGAATCCCGGGGAGTTCGCCGGCTCGCGTCGCAGCTTCCAGAGCACCGGGGCGCACGCGAAGACGGCAATCGCGGCCAAAACCTGCCCGCCAACGCGGCTCACCATCCCGTTCGCAACGGAGCCCAAACCCTGGTTGATCAGGACTTCGAGCACCGATTGGTTCTGCGTGTACTGGTGGTATTGGCGGATGGCATCGGCAAACATGCGCCACCAGCCCGGCAGGACGATCTCCGCGCCGGCCAGCAGCAGAACCATTGTCAACCCGAATCCAAATACCAATCTGCGTCGTGCACGCCAATCGGTCATGGCCCATAAAAGCAGCCATGCCACCAGAGGCCATGCCAGTTGCGGTTTGATGGTTGCCAGCGCCAGCAGCGTGCCGCCAAGAAACAGGATGCCACCGGCCACGCTGGCCGCGACTCCGGCCAGCAGTGCCGCGACCAGCAGGCTCAATTGCTGCAGCTTGATTCCCTGCACTGCTGGAAAGCTTCCCAGGGTCAGCACGATACAAGCGGCAACCGTCGTCGGCAGCAACTGCCAGCGCAAAACCCGCAGCCAGAGCCGAACGCTGGCTGCCGTCAACAGGGCCAGGAACCAGTAGAAAGCCGTCAGCAACACGGGAAACGGAAGCCCGATCAGCGGCGCCAACAGGAACACGACGTACGCCGGATAAGCGAAGCCCTGCTGATCTTTCGGGTCATTCGGCCGGGCAGGGTCCAGCCGGCGTCCGTAATAACCTTCCTGAATTTCGAGCGTGACTTCCCGGCTATACGGATTGCGATGGTGCAGCCAGAGTTCCCTTGCTCCCAACCAGCGTGGATAAAGGTCGGAGAGATTGCCACGCGGAATTTGCTTTACTTCGGCATCCGCAATCTGGTGGGCGCGCAGGATGCCGATCACGTAAAACCACATGCTCGCCGCCGCGACTGCGGCCAGCACCAGAAAAGCAACGGATTGCAGACGTTTGTGCAAGCCTTGCGCGGGCGCACCCTCTTCGAGCCGACTCCCGGAACAGACCGCCCCATATTGCGAGCCCCATGTTACAACTGGTGAGGCAAAAACGGTTCATGCGCAAACGCATCGCAGTTTCGTCAGCCATCGGCGTGGCCACCGGCGTCTTCTGCTGGTTCCTGCTGCGGCGTCTCCACCAGGACGCGGGCGACTTCCACTGGGCCCTCCACTTGGCCCAGCGACTTGCCGCTCGGCAGAATCCCTACGATACGCCGCTGGAGCAGTATCCACTGACCGCGGTGTTTTTCGCATTTCCGTTTCTCCGGATTCCGCCGGAAATCGCCGCAGGCCTGTTTTACGGAATCAGTACGTCACTGTTAGCGATGGGACTGACGCGCGAAAATTTTCGCCGCCTGCGGGTTTTTTTCGCCTACCCCTATTGGGCGGGTGTGCTCACGGCACAATGGTCCACGATCATCGCGGCCAGCGCGTTTTTCCCGATCCTTTTGCCTGCAACCATGGCGAAGCCGCAGGTGGGCCTTCCGGTTTTCTTGACTCGATTGAGCCGCCGTGGCCTGCTGGCCTGCCTCTTTTTCGCAGGGCTCAGTCTCGTGCTGTTGCCACGATGGCCTCTGCTGTGGCTTCATCAGACGGGGTATTACGAGCACTTCATTCCGCTGCTGGTTCTTCCCGGACCCCTGCTCTTGCTGGCGCTGGTCCGCTACCGCGATCGGGATGCTTGGCTGCTGCTGCTGACCGCGCTGATGCCGCAGCGCTGGTTTTTCGACAGCTTTATTCTCTGGCTGATTCCCAAGTCGCGCCGGGAGATTCTCCCCACTGTGCTGATCAGTTGGGGCGCAGGAATCTGGCGCTGGTACCACCAGCCGTTGAGCTTCACTGAGGTAGGGAGGGCGGCAGTGATTTTTCTTTACCTCCCTATGCTGGCGGTCGTGTTGTTCCGGGGCGCTAGCACGCAGGCACCTGATTCATCAAACGGTGCCGCCCATTCCCCTTCGTGACGGAACTTTCAATGAAGAAACTCCTCACTACGAAACGGACTTTCCTGTTGGTGCTCTTTCTGGGCCTGCTGGCCATGACAGTACGCGATGTCACCGACCCTGACGTCTGGTGGCATCTGAAAACCGGCCAATACATCGCAGAGTATAGGGCCGTCCCCCACACAGATCCGTTTTCTTTCACGCGTTCCGGACAGCCTTGGGTCGCGCATGAGTGGCTCACCGAGCTCCTGCTTTTCGGGATTTTTCGCGCCGCGGGATGGGGCGGCCTCATTCTGATCTCCGCCGCCGTTTTGTGCGCCGCCTTCTATCTGCTCTGCCTTCGATGTGGGAACGACGCTTTCTCCGCCGGCATCGTCACACTAGCCGGAGCCTGGGCCACCGCCCCGCTATGGGGTGTTCGCCCGCAGGTTCTTTCCCTGCTGCTGACCAGCCTGTGGCTGCTGATTCTCGAGCGCTCGGAGCGAAACTCAAAACTCCTGCTGTGGACCCTCCCGCTCACGCTGCTCTGGGTCAATCTGCATGCTGGATTCGCGCTCGGCTTGGCGCTGCTGGCCATATTTCTCGCCGGAGAACTCGTCGAGCGCATGCTTGGCTTCTCTGCGGCCAACAGCGCGACACCCCGCTTCCGCGCGCTGGGATTGACCCTTTTGCTCGACCTTCTCCTTGTGCCGCTGAATCCCAATGGCGCGCGCATGTATGCATATCCCATCGAAACGCTGCGCTCCAGCGCCATGCAGAACTACATCGCCGAATGGGCTTCGCCCAATTTCCACCGTCCTGAATATTGGCCGTTCTTGGTTCTCCTGCTGGCCGCGCTGGCGGTTTTGCTGGTTTCGCCCTGCCGCACGCGCCCGCGCGAAGTCCTGCTGCTGAGCGTGGGCACATATGCAGCGCTCTGCTCGATCCGCATGATCCCTCTGTTTGTGCTGATCGCCGTTCCAATCCTCTCCCGGTCATTGAACTGGTCTGAGACGGAGAGTTGGCCGCGCGCCCGCCGGCACAATCCAGCTTGGCTCAACGCAGCAATCCTCGTGGCAATGGCGGTCTTTGCTGTTGTCCACATCGCGCAAGTGATTCGCTTGCAGCCTCAAGCCGAAGCGCGCCAGTTCCCCGCCAAGGCCGTGGCTTTTCTGGGCTCTCATCCACCAGTTGGCCCCCTCCTCAACCACTACGATTGGGGCGGGTATCTAATCTGGAGGCTCTACCCCACTCGGGTCTACATCGACGGCCGGGCCGACCTCTACGGCGAGGGGTTCCTGCGGCAATTCGCCGACGCTTACCAGCTCAAAGGCTCGTGGCATCAGACTCTGGAAGATTGGCGGATCCAGACCGCAATCCTGCCTCCGGATTCCGCCCTGGCAACCGGTCTACGCCTGGCTCCGGGCTGGAACATCTCCTATGAAGACGCTAAGGCGGTCGTATTTACACTCTCGCCCGGTCCCGCGCAGCTGGGAAGCACCGCCGGTCCGCGATAGCCTCCTCGCTAAACGCGATGAGGCAGCACGGAGGTTACCTGGGGTACGCAAAAATTACGCCGCTTGGACTCTTTGCAAGGTATGATGTGGTTGCTCGCGTACCGGCATTTTCCTGCACGGGGCTGCAGAGTACGCGGGCTGCGCATCGCTGGACTAAGTGGGTCCCATCCAGACCGGCGGAGGCAGGATTCGGTGTTGTTCTGGAGGAGGCTAAACAGGTTATGAAGACTTTCTGGAGACTCTGGCACGAGGAAGAAGGGCAGGATATTGCGGAATATGCCGTGATGCTGGCCGTGATCTTGGTGATAGTCGTGGGCACCATTCGGCTGATCGGCTCCAACGCGAATAACGTCTTCTCCAACGTCGCCAGTTCGATTCAATAAGAGTCGGGATTTTGGGCAGGACTGGCACCGTTCCCGCCTGCGAACGGAGCGGATGTGAGTGTTCGCCCGCCTTGATGGAGCATTATGAACCGCACCCGTCTGTTGATGATTGGAGTTCTGGCGCTGGCGCTGGGCGCTTTCGTCAGCCTATTCGTCTACAACAACCTGCGAGGAAGAACCGGAGCGTCGAACGAGCCGACAGTGGACGTGATCGTGGCTGCCGACGATGTTCAGGTAGGGGCCAGGATGGAAGATCACGACGTCCGCATCGCCAAGTTCCCTGCCACCGGTCTGCCGGGGGGGATTTACACCAAGCGGTCTCAGGTGCTGGGCCGGGGAGTGATCATCCCGATCGCCAGAGGCGAGTTTATCCTGCCTACCAAACTGGCCCCTGAAAATGCCGGGTCCGGGCTGCCCTCTCTCATTCCGCCGGGGATGCGAGCCGTCTCGGTGCGGGTGAATGAAGTGGTATCTGTGGCGGGTTTCGTGGGCCCGGGAACTCGGGTTGACGTACTGCTTACGGGAACGCCGGGCGGTGGCTCTGAGTCGCAGACGACTACTGTCTTGCAGAACGTGGCAGTGATCGCCGCAGGCCAGCGCCTGGAGCGCAATGCCGCCGGGGACGCGCAGAACACACCGGTAATCACGCTGCTGGTTTCACCCGACGATGCAGAGCGTTTGACGCTGGCCCAAGCCGAAGGCCATATTCAGTTGGCTCTGCGTAACCCGCTGGACACTCGGCAGGACGACGTTCCCGCCGCGGGCACCAAAGGCCTATACAAGGGCGTCAGCGCGGTTTCGACTCCGGCGGCTCCGACCAAGACGCATCACCCGGTCAAGCAAAAGACTGAGCAACCGCCTCCCTCTCCCACCGTGCTCAGTGTTGAGGTTTATCAGGGTGAAAAGAAAGAGGAGATCGTCAAGTTCCCGGAACAGAGTGGTGAAGCGCCCAAGTAGGAAAGCAGTCTTGGCCCGAGATTTCCAGGCCGCACGTTTCCCCGTGTGGAGAGGCATCACAAGATGAACGTTCGTACGACATTCTTGGGAGTGGCTGTGTTGTCGTTGCTGCTTCCCGTAATGGCCCGGTCCGAGGCACTGGCGCAGCAGGACTCGGCTTCCACTGCCGGCACACCCCAGGAGCAGGCACCCACGACCACGCAAACCACCACGCTGCCGCCGCAATCCGCGCAGCTGCCGGGTTCCGCTCCGCTGCGCGTCATGGTCGGCAAGTCGCTGCTCATCAACACCACCGAGCGCATCATCCGTATCTCAGTGACCGACGACGCAGTCGCGTCGGTCAAACCGATCACTCCCACTCAGATTCTGGTTCACGGCCGTTCGCCTGGTGAAGTCTCGCTGCTCATCTGGGACGAACTGGAGCGCTCGCGAAGCTTCGATCTTCGCGTCGACGTGGATGTAAGTGCCTGCGCGGAGGAAGAGCATCGCGTTTTCCCGGACGAGCAGATTACGGTCACACCGTCGCGTTCCGCTATCGTACTTTCCGGCCACGTTACCACCGAAGATGTGGCCAAGCGCGCCGGCGAACTTGCCGCGGCCTATACCAGGAATGTGGTCAATGTGCTCACCTTTGGACCGGTCGGCGCGCAGGAAGTCCTCCTGGAAGTGAAGTTTGCCGAGGTTGACCGGTCCGCGGTTGCGCAAATGGGAATTAACTTCCTATCTACCGGCGCCGCCAACACCCTGGGCAGCGCCAGCACGGGACAGTTTGGCGGCGGTTCTCCGCAGCAACAGGTGGGAGGGACCGGGTCTGCCTCCACTACCCTGAACGTCAACCCCCTCAACCTTTTCCTGTTCCGCCCGGATATTAATTTTGGCGTGGCTATCGAAGCGCTGCAAAGCAAGAACCTTCTCCAGATACTCGCCGAACCCAATCTCATTGCAGTCAATGGCAAGAAAGCGAGTTTCCTCGCCGGCGGTCAGTTTCCCTTTCCCATCGTGCAGCCGGGAGCAGGATTCACCGCCGTCACGATCTCTTTCAAAGAATTCGGAGTAAGATTGGAGTTCACTCCGGTGATTATGCCTAACGGGAACATCCACTTGCAGGTCGCACCGGAGGTCAGCACGCTCGATTTCACCAATGCGCTGACGATCTCCGGTTTCACCGTTCCCGCTTTGAGCACGCGCAAAGCGGAAACCGAATTTGAACTCCAGGACGGACAGAGCTTCGTCATTGCCGGACTGATCGACAATCGCGTCACCGACATCTGGAATAAGATTCCCGGCCTCGGCGATATCCCGATTCTGGGCAATTTTTTCCGCAGCAAGAATGTTCAGAAGAGTAAATCGGAGTTGATGGTGTTGTGCACCGTGCACCGGGTTTCAGCCAGTTCGCAACCGCCGGCCGGACCGGCGAATCCGCAACCGTTTATCAATAACGGCAAGTTTGACAAACCTTCAGGGAAGTGATCCTGGTGGTCCGGTTGTGGGAGGCTCGGCGGCAATACGAATCAGCAGGGTGTTCGAATTAATTGTTGTGGGGGATGTTGCAGGGTATGCCGGAGCTTTCAGTCGTAATCGTCGCTACCGACAATGAGCAGCGCACGGTTCTGCAAGTGTTGGTGGACGGCACCAGTGTGGCCCGCACGGTGCACACTTGCGCCAGCTTTCCCGTAGCTGCTGCCGATCCCGTTACCCGCCGCGTCCAGGCCGCCAATCCTGAGGTTTTGCTGGTTGATATTCCGGCGGACAATCCCGCCCAGGCCATGCGGGCCATCGAACTTCTCCATCAGGAACTGCCGGAGTCGGCGGTGTTTGCCATCGGCAGTCTCAATCAGCCGCAAGTGATCGTGAACGCGATGCGGGTGGGTGCACGCGAGTTTATTGAGCGTCCCACCACCACGACGGATCTCCTCGAAGCTTTTGTCCGGCTGACCACGGCGCAGCGGCGTGTTCAGAAGGAAGGTCCCCGCGGCAAGGTGTTTTCCGTAGTCAATGCCAAAGGTGGCAGCGGCGCCACAACGGTGGCCGTCAACCTGGCTCTGGCGCTGCAATCGGCTCACGGCCATACCGCTCTTGTGGATCTTGCTCCTCTCGGCCACGCTGCGTTGCACTTGAACGTCAAGCCCTTGTTCACCGTCGCCGATGCAACCCGCAATCTCCACCGCATGGATAGTTCCCTGCTGGAGAGTTTCATGACGCGGCATTCCGGCGGACTGCAGCTGCTGGCTGGAACCAACGCGCCGGCAGCCATGGAGCCCTCGACGGCGGAGTTCGTGCGCCTGTTCGACATGCTGGTCACGCACTACCGCTACGTGGTGGTGGACAATTCCTCGCGCCTCGATGCCGCAAGCCGCCTAGTATCCAACCTCTCGGAAACGGTGCTGCTGGTGGCTTGCACTGACGTCGCCTCCTTGTGGAGCGCCGCCCGCGTGCAACAATATCTGGGGGAGACCGGAAACCGCGAACGCCTGCGGTTGGTGCTCAACCGCTTCCGCAAAGTCCCGGGATTCAGCGAAAGCGACGCGGAAAATGCCGCCGGCGTGAAATTGTTGTGGCGTGTGCCCAACCAGTACTTCGCGATCTCTACGGCAATCGACCGGGGTACTCCGGTCATGGAGCAGAGTCACACGGAGATTGCTCGCTGTTTTTCCGGGCTGGCACAAGAACTGACCCGTAACGACGCGGAAGTCAAGCGCGCCGCCTGGTCGCTGTTTAAAACGGTATAGGGTTTATGGCCAATCTGCAGACCTTCGAGCGTACCGAGTACCAGCAGGTAAAAGCGGACCTGCATCGCAAAATACTCGATCGTCTCGATCTGGAAAAACTAGGCCGTACCTCCGGCGACACCGCGCGCGAAGAAGTTCTCGTCCTCATCCGCAACTCCGTCAACGCCGAGGTCGTGCCGCTCAGTTTCGCGGAACGCGAGCGGCTGTCGCGAGAAATCCTCGATGAAATCTTCGGTCTTGGCCCGCTGGAGCCTCTTCTCAAGGATCACACGATTTCCGACATTCTCGTAAACCGCTTCGACCGGGTCTACATCGAGCGCGCTGGAAAACTGGAGCTGACAGCCTACTCGTTCAAAGACAATACGCACCTGATGCAGATTATCGAACGCATCGTGTCGCGGGTCGGACGCCGCGTCGATGAATCTTCACCAATGGTGGACGCTCGCCTGGCCGACGGCTCGCGCGTGAACGCAATCATTCCGCCTCTGGCGCTGGACGGCCCCTGCTTATCCATTCGCCGTTTCGGCCGCGATCCCGTCACGGCCCGCAACATGATCGAGAACCACACCCTCACCGAGGCGATGTTGGAGCTGCTTTCGGCGATGGTGAAGGGACGCTTGAATCTCTTGATCTCCGGCGGAACCGGCGCCGGCAAGACCACCTTGCTCAACGTGCTTTCCGGCTATATTCCCAACGTCGAACGCATCGTCACCATCGAGGACGCCGCCGAACTACAGCTCAAGCAGGAACATATCGTCCGCCTGGAAACCCGGCCGCCCAACATCGAAGGCAAGGGCGCGGTGCGGCAGCGGCAACTGGTGATCAACAGCCTGCGTATGCGGCCGGACCGCATCGTGGTCGGCGAGGTTCGCGGCGAGGAAGCCTTCGACATGTTGCAGGCCATGAACACGGGCCACGAAGGCTCGCTTACTACGGTCCACGCCAACTCCGTGCGCGACGCGCTGGCCCGTATCGAGAATATGGTTTCGATGGCCAATCTCAATATTCCCGAGCGTGCGGTGCGCCATCAGATCGCATCAGCCATCCACGCCGTGGTGCAAGTCGCCCGCCTGTCGGATGGGACACGCAAGGTCATCTCTATTTCAGAAGTGACCGGCATGGAAAACGATCTGATTACGATGCAGGATGTTTTTGTGTTCGAGCGCCGTACCGTCGACGAAGCCGGCAAAGTGCGCGGGACATTCCACGGCACCGGATTCCGTCCGCATTTCGCGGACCGGCTGGCTACTACCGGTGCGCGTTTGCGGCCCGCGCTGTTTGAATCGAAGACCGAGGTGTAAGGAGAGTTTGCCAGACCTGAAATAAGAGAGTTGCCTGCCATGTCCGCTGCATTGATCGCAATTGCCGTTTTCGTGATTGTCGCGCTCGCGTTTTTCGCGCTCGCCTCGCTGGTTGACCAGCGCAACGCCCGGGCCCGTTTGATCAAAGAACGGCTGGCCACCGTGCAAAAGGCACCCGAACGTGAGCCCGAGCAAGAGCTCGCCCTCGTGCGCGACGAGCAAATGAGCAAGATCCCTGCCCTCGATACCCTGCTGCGCCGTTCCGAACGTGTTTCCGCCATTCAGGATTCTTTGGCCCAGGCGGGCATGAAGTTCCGTGCCGGCAACTTCCTCTTCTTGTGCCTGCTCTGCGGAGGTGTGGCGGGACTCGCGGCTCTGGCCTGGAGCAGGAATCCGGGCATCGGCTGGGCAGCGCTGGTCATTGGCGTTTTCCTTCCTTACTCTTTTGTCTCCTATCGCCGCCAAAAACGTTTCGAAAAATTCGAGGAGCTCTTCCCCGAAGCCATCGACACATTGGCCCGCGCCGTCCGCGCCGGCCATGCTTTCACTACCGCCCTGGAAATGATTTCCAATGAAGTGGCGGAGCCTCTGGCCAGCGAATTCCGCAAGCTCTACGAGGAACAGAAGTTCGGCATGCCGGTGCGCGATGCCCTGATGAACCTCACGCAGCGCGTGCCGCTGGTGGACGTTAAATTCTTCGTCACCGCTGTTATGCTGCAGCGCGAGACGGGCGGCAATCTCGCCGAGATTCTGGACAATTTGTCGTATGTGATCCGCGAGCGCTTCAAGATCCAGCGCCAGGTCCGCGTCCACACGGCACAAGGGCGGTTGACTATGGCCCTGCTCATGGCCATGCCGCCGGCGGTGGTCGGGGTCATGCTGATCATGAGTCCCGATTTTGTGAAACCGCTCTTTTCTGATCCGATCGGCCACTCTTTGCTGGTAGGCAGCATTGCGCTGCAAACCATTGGCTACTTTGTGATCCGGAAAATTATCCGGATTCAGGTGTAGGGATGCTTCCTCTGATCTTGACCATCGTCGTATTCGTGACGGTCGCGCTGGTGGTGTTCTCTTTCGGAGCAGCCGTCGTGACGCCCAGTTCCATGCTGGGAGCCCGTTTGCGAGCGTTGGGCAGCCAGCCGGCCCGAGCACAGGAAAAGCCGGCCTTCAAGATGAGAGAGCGTATCGGACAGGCCCTGGATCCCCTCAGCAAGGCCATCCCGCTTTCGCCCTCCGACGTGTCCCGCACGCGTGCCTGGCTCATCCAGGCGGGACTGCGCGAGTCCCGCCACGTGAGCTACTACTTTGGATCCCGCATTCTCCTGGCCTCCCTCGGCTTCGCAGGCGTGGTGGCGTTTTCCGGCTTCAGCAGCTTTCCGCTGCTGGTGTGCGTTCCCGCGCTCGGGTTCTTTCTTCCGCGTTTTTTTCTGAAGCGCATGATCAAAGACCGTCAGCAGCGCATCCGCATCGCTCTACCCGATGCTCTGGATCTCACCGTGATCTGCGTGGAAGCCGGACTCGCCCTCGACCAGGCCCTGATGCGCGTCGGCCAGGATTTGCATCATGCGCATCCTGACCTCAGCGACGAGTTTCACCTGGTCAACCTGGAAATGCGTGCCGGCAAACCTCGCGCGGAAGCGCTTCGCAATATGGTGGACCGAACCGGCGCGGACGATATTCGCCAGCTCGTCGGAACGTTGATTCAGACCGATCGTTTCGGCACCAGCATCGCCCAGGCCTTGCGCGTTCATTCGGATTCCCTGCGCACTTCCCGGCGGCAACGTGCCGAGGAGCAGGCTGCTAAGACTACAATCAAGATGATCCCTCCCCTCGTTATTTTCATTTTGGTGCCGTTTCTCTTTGTCACCGTCGGACCCGCACTGATTCAGGCCTACCACTCCCTCGTAGCGAAGTGAGCGGCCGACGGAGACGGGAGAAGCAGCCAGAGCAAACCAGGAGTATTCATGCCGGGATTGATCCCGCAGGGCCAGGCTTTTAACAGCACGCGCCAGGTGTATCTGGCCACGGAACTGGCGCTGGCGGATACTCACTGGTCCCGCCTGAGAGGACTGCTCGGAGCTTCCGACAGCGATTTCCGGGGGGGGCGTGGCTTGTGGATCACTCCCTGCCGGGGCGTACATACACTGGCCATGCGCTTTCCCATCGACGTGGTCTACCTCGACCGAGCTGGTGCGGTGGTGCATTTGGAACAAAATCTGCCACCCTGGCGGTTTGCTCCGGTGCGGCTGAAAGCGGCTTCGGTCATCGAATTGCCGCGCCAGACTGTGGCTTCGACGGGAACCGCCGTGGGCGATAGAATTGAGATCAAGGTAAGCAGGGGCTCGGGAGTTCCTTCGGCTTGAGTCAAACCCTACAACTCGAAAGGGCGATCCATCGTCACGATGTGCCCAAGCTTCTGATCGAGTGGTCCTCGCCGTGGCAGGAGTTCACCACATCCATCCGTCCGGCTTTCGGCCGCTCGGGAGAGCGCCTGGCCGGCGAAACCCCTTACGGAATATTCCCCTACCGTGGGATGGTTCTTTCCTGGGTAATGGAAGCATTTGTGCTGTTCGTGGTCATCGTACTCCCGAAGCAGATTGTGCGCCTGCTGCCTTACGCTCCACCCAAGGTCCAGCCTTATAAAGTGATCTACTATTCCGGCGACGAACTGCCGCGCACCGAAGATTTAGGCGGCGCGCAGTCTGGTACGAGGGGCCGCGCGGGAGGCCTGGAGGCGCACCATCGCACGCAGACCATCCGGGTGGCCCGTGGCAGTTCTCTCACCCCGAAGGTTGTGGACGCTCCCAACTTGAAGCTGCCCGCTTCCATGGACGCCGTGGCTAACCTTCTTGCGTTCAAGCCCGTTCCGGGGCCACCGCCGTCCGAGGGGCTGCACGCCTCTCTAACCCTGCCCAACCTGCCGGCGAACGTGGTGGCTCCCGCACCCGCCAACGTGGCACGGGACCGGTCACGGGGAGGCTTGACCCTCAATTCTGTCGTGCCCCCGGCACCCAGTCTTTCCCGCGACAAGGCTCTGACCGCCCCGTCGTTGAATTCCACCGTGGTCCCGCCTGCACCCAGCGTTGCCCGAGAGCACCCGCTGGTCGCTCCCGCTCTAAACTCGACTGTGATCGCTCCAGCGCCTGCCGACGTGTCTCGCAGCAAGGCTCGCTCCGCGCCCGCCCTCAACGGCAACGTGATTCCGCCCGCACCGGCGGCCGTCAGCCCGGAGGTCGCGCGTTCACAGGTGCAGATGAGCAGCGTCGCCGTGGTGCCGCCACCTGTATCCGCGCCTGAACGGGAAGCCGCGCGTAATCCCAAGCTCGCATTGCCCACGACCTCAGTCATCGCTCCGCCACCTTCGACCGATACCTCGCGGGATTTGCGGAGACTGGCCAGCGGTAGCGTCGCGGGGCAATCCAGCACCGTGGTTCCACCACCCCCGACTCCAAGCGGCAGCGGTTCGTTTATGAGCAACCTGATGGGTAAGCTCTTCGGGACGCAGGATGTTGTGCCGCCTCCCCCGACTGCTTCCTCATCTGGTTCGAGCACCGGCCGCAGTGCAGGCGGATCCGGCGGTTCTCTAGCGACGAACGTCATCCCACCGCCCCCATCGGCGGGCGCAGGGAACGGCGCTGCGGGTTCGTCCTCGGGACCAAGTCGCGGTGGTTCGCTGAACGCCAACGTAATCCCTCCACCTCCTTCAGCTGTCGGCTCGGGAGGCCGCGGCGCTGGAGGTTCGACCGGAAGTGCAGGAGGTACCGGAGGCGGGACGCTACTGGCCAGCAATGTCATTCCACCTCCTCCAGGCCTCGGCTCCGCAACGGACCAGGGCGGATCAGGCAGCGGCCGCAAGGGTACAGGCTTTGGCGGAGTCGGAGACGTTGGCTCCGCTCTCGCTCCTCCTAGCGGCGGAGGCGGGAGTGGCGGCGGGTCGGGCGTGGTGCTGTCGAGCGATCCTGGCTCGAAGGTCGGCATCCCAGGCGGCAGCAAAGGCGCCCTCGCTATGTCCCCGGGCGGAGGAGACAAGCCGGGGCTCGGTGGTACTGGAGGAGGCTCGGGAATCGGCCATGGCGACGGCCCCGGCAGCGGGATGGCGGGCGAAGGACCGGGAGCGGGCAAGTCTGGTGCCGGCCGTGGCTCGGACCCCAATGCCCGCGGCGGAATCTCGCTCAGCCCTGGACCCGGCGGAGCCGGCAACGCGCCTAGCGGCACTCCTGCCGTGCCCGGTGTTGCCATCAGCGGCGGCAGCACCGCAATCGTGAATCTGCCCAGTTTCGGCTCCGGCGGCGGGAGTGATCCAAAAGTTCCCGGCCGCTCTTCCGTCAAGGAGCAGCTAGGGCCGTCCATCACGATTGTCGCGACTTCGCACTCCGGCGGCGTGTTCAACTTCTACGGGGCGCTCAAAGGGGATAAGGTCTATTCGATTTACCTGTCCACGTCTCTGGGACAAGCTGTAATGGAGTACGCGGATCCCACCTCTGCCAGCCGTCCCTACGCGGAGGATTTAGTCGGACCGCAGCCGATGCGCGCCGATCTGCCCACAGGCTTGACTCTTTCCCACCTGGTGATCGCATGCACGCTGGACGCTTCCGGAAAACTCAGAGACCTTAAGGTTCTCGATCCAGGCCCCGCTGTACTGACCTCGAAAGTACTGGCTGCTTTGCCCAGTTGGAAATTCCGTCCTGCCATGCGGGGCAACCAGCCGATTGAGGTCACTGCTATCCTCGGATTCGGGATCAATACCGACGACCGCAACTAAGACGAGCGCGGCTTCCGCGATCAATTTATCTTGCTTCGAACAGGACGGCTCCCTCGTCGGCGTAGGGCATTTTCCAATCTCGCTTTTCTCGCAGGAGGTTGTCGAGGGGCGAACCCTTGGGAACCAGCACGCGCCGAATCTCATGCTCCCGGAGAAAGTCGTCCCAACCTGGCTCCGCGCGCATAGACTTCAAGTAAAACTTTAACAACTGCTCGCCGTACAGATCATGGCGGTCATCCACCGCGACAAGAATGCGCTGGTGAAGGCGGTAGATCAGATACCCTCCCCAATAGTCGGGAGCCAGCACGGGAGTTTTGTCCGCATCGGTCTCAAGGTAGTCGACCGCCTTGACTGGAAAGCGCTTCTCCCCGAAGTGTGCATTCATTAGTGTTTTCGATCCCACCCTGCCGCCATTCGCAGCGATCAAGGAGGTCACCGCGATCGCCACGATCGGCCACAAATGGCCGCGCAAGCCCGACTCGATATTTGCCATGCGGGCGGAAAAATCCGCAACTCCTCCGCAAAGGCGGCGCAACCCGGCCCACGCACCGCCTTGCCCCGCTACTCGCTTAATCGCCCGCGACAACGGGGGCCCAATCACCAGGACCAACAGCAGCGACGAAACCGGGATATTGCGCGCCGCGTAAAGCCCCGAGTAGACGGCGAACAGCAAAACCAGCCCTTCGCTCAACCGCAATTCGCGCCCTCCTGCCGCCAGTGCGACAAACGCGATGAGCAACAATGCCGCGAAGCATTTCTCCGCCACGCCGTGAAAGTTCGGGGACTGAAATTCCTCAATGTGACTCATCAGGAAGCGATTCGAAAGATATTGATAGATATGAGCATGCAGCTTCCATCCATACGGATTCAGGAACGTCGCTGCTGCCCCCAGCGCGCCCACTACGGCAAGTTGGCGGACACGCCTTGCGGCTCTCAATCGATCTAGCAGCTGGTCCAGGCGATCTTCCCTTGATCGAACCCAGATCCACGCCGCGCTCGCCAGATAGATGCCCAGCAGCACTAAGCCAATCAGGAACCCGCCGTGCACGTTCACCCATAACAGCATCAGCGGAGGCAGCAGCCATAACGACCGTTCACTTCGCTCAAGGGAATCGCCCTTCAAGCATGACGCCTCGGACGAATCGAGAACCGAGAACCACACCAGCGTCAGCAACCAGCTCACCACGTGCGGCCGCGCCAGAAAATGAATCATCGCGGCCGACGCCGCCAGCAGCACCAGCAGCAACGCCACCAACACATTCGTGCCACGCTGCACCAACAAGCGGAAGGTCCAGGCAAACACTACCGCGATGATGCCTGCACTGAAGAGCACCACGCCGTTGAGCCCGGCGGCACGTTCCAACCACCCAACCAGCACATCGTAGAGCCATTCCCAGGCAAACCACGGTCTTCCCTTCATGATGGAGGAGAACGAATCCACGCGCGGAATCGAGTGCGTTGCGAGAATCTGCTGCCCCGTCCGGATATGCCAGCCAATCCCCGCGTCGCCCAGCAGTCGGACCGACAACGCCGTGAAGATCAGAACACTTAGTATGGCGACAAAGACTAAGTCACCGATAGACGGCATCAGGAGCCGAATCCCAGCCGCCTCCAGCTTCGCTTCGGGAGAACTTCTGGAGCCATCTGCCATCGCGCTGAATCTTATAGAGTGGAGCGATGAACAGCAAGGCTACTCCTCGAGTCGTGATTGTCGGCGCGGGCTTTGGCGGCCTGAATGCCGCGCAGGCGTTGGCCCGCGAATCGGTGTCGATCACCGTAATCGACCGCAAGAACCATCACACGTTTCAGCCTCTGCTCTACCAGGTTGCCACGGCGGGACTTTCTCCCGGCGAAATCGCGGCTCCCATTCGCTCGATTCTGAGTCACCATAAGAACGTCGAAGTCCTGCTGGCTGAGGTGACCGGATTCGGTCTCGACCGGCGCATTGTGCAGACGCCGGACCAGGAGATTCCCTACGACTACCTCATCGTCGCAGCCGGTGCGACTCACGCCTATTTCGGCCATGACGACTGGGAGCCTTACGCTCCGGGCCTAAAGACGATTGAGGACGCGCTCGAAATTCGCCGCCGCGTGCTGCTCGCCTTCGAGTTGGCCGAGCGCCAAGCTGCGGCCGGAGAGATATCTCGACCTTTGAATTTCGTAGTCGTCGGCGGTGGGGCGACCGGCGTCGAACTGGCGGGAACGCTGGCCGAAATCAGCCGCCACGCTCTGGCCCACGACTTCCGTTCCATCGACCCCAGACGCACGCACATTCTGCTCGTCGAAGGCGGCACGCGCGTGCTGCCGGCGTACCCGGAAGATCTCTCTCGCAGCGCTGAGGAACAGCTGCGTTTGCTCGGCGTGGAGGTGCGCACTTCGACAATGGTCACAAGGATCGAGCCCGGCGTGGTCCTAGTAGGAGAAACACGGCTGAGCGCGGCAGTTATCCTATGGGCCGCAGGGGTGGCGGCGTCCCCGCTCGGCAAGAAGCTAGGCACACCGGTGGATCGTGCCGGCCGTGTTCTTGTCCAACCCGACCTCAGTCTCCCCGGCCATCCCGAAGTCTTCGTTATCGGGGACTTGGCCTCCCTCAAAGACGAAACAGGCAAGATGCTGCCCGGTGTTGCGCCCGTGGCGATTCAGCAGGGCCGCTTCGTCGCCAAACTGATTCGCCAAGAGCTCGAATCGCCCCCGGCCTCAGCTCGCCGCGTGCAGGCCACGCCGGAGATCGCGCACCGCGCCGGGTTCCACTACTGGAACAAAGGCAGTCTGGCCACCATCGGGCGTGCCGCCGCAGTAGCCGATTTCGGCAAGATTCATATCTCGGGCTTTCTCGCGTGGCTGGCGTGGTTGTTCGTTCACATTCTCTTTCTGATCGGCTTCCGCAACCGTCTCCTCGTGTTCATTCAGTGGGCCTGGTCGTACGTTACCTTCGAGCGCGGAGCCCGCCTCATCACCGGCAGCACCCATCTTCCGGGCTGGACAGGTCTAGCCCCTGAAGCTCCCCGTCCAGACGAAGAACAAGAAATTCCCGCCGCTGCGAGCAAATAAGAGTAAGAATATTCTTGAGAGGTATGCAGGTCCTGTGCCACTTTCCGTGCTCATGAAAAACACTGTCATTCGTAGCGCCTTGCTCTGCATCGGTGGCGTCATTTTCGTCTGCGCCCTAGCCTCGGCGGAAATTTTGAAGATCGTCGTCAACGACACCATCCAGCCCATCACCGAGGAATACATTGCCCGCGCCATCGCCGAAGCGGAGCGCCGAAACGATCAGGCGGTCTTGATCGAGATGAATACACCCGGCGGCCTGGTCGACTCAACCCGCGAAATCATCGAAAAGATCACCGCATCCTCGGTCCCGGTCATCATCTACGTCACGCCCAGCGGCAGCCGCGCAGCTTCCGCCGGATTCTTCATTCTCGAGTCAGCCGATATCGCCGCCATGGCTCCAGGTACAAACACAGGTGCGGCTCATCCGGTCATCCTCGGTGGCGGCAAGATGGACGACGTGATGAAAGAAAAGATGGAGAACGACGCCGCAGCTCTCATGCGTTCCGTAGCAGCCAAGCGCGGCCGCAACGTCGATGTGGCGGAAAGCACAGTTCGCCAGTCAAAGTCGTTCACGGAGCAGGAGGCTCTCTCGCAGCATCTCATCGACTATGTCGCTTCCAGCGAAGACGACCTGCTTCGCCAGATGCAAGGCAAGAGTTTTAAGCGCTTCAACGGCCAGGACACCACACTTAACCTTGCGGGGCAGCCAATCGTGCCCTTCGGCATGACGCTCAAGGAGCGCATCCTCGCCTACCTGATGGATCCCAACGTTGCATTCATCCTGCTGGCGGTTGGGGCACTCGCTCTCTACGCGGAATTCAATCACCCCGGCGCTGTCGTCCCCGGTACGGTGGGGATTGTCTTCATCTTGCTTGCGGCGTTTGCTCTCAATCTGTTGCCCACGCGCTTTGCCGCTCTGGTGATGATTCTGGGGGCATTCGCACTTTTCGCCGCGGAGGCCAAGTTCGCTTCCCACGGGGTGCTCACCATCGGCGGCATCGCGTTGCTGACGCTGGGAGGCCTGTTGCTTGTTGATTCGCCGATCCCGGAAATGCGCGTCCACCTGCTGACCGCTATGGCAGTGAGCATCCCGCTAGGCTTCATCACAGCTTTCCTGATGACCATTGCTCTCAAAGCGCGCCGCAATAAAGTCGTCACCGGAGCGGAAGGACTTGTGGGCGAAACCGGAGTGGCTCAGACTGCGCTTGCCCCGGCCGGCAAAGTCTTTGTCCACGGTGAACTGTGGGACGCAGTCTCCTCTATCGAGATACCGGTTGGTCAACTCATCATCGTGCGACGAATCGACGGGCTTACGCTCCAAGTCGATCCGCTGTCTGTCACGCAGTCGCCCAAGCCCGTGCGCACCGCGATTTAACTGGTGGAGCGGAACCTCCCCTCGACAAACTCAGGGCAAGCTCCCGCGAAGTGCGGCAACATCTCAGGTCTCAGTTGCACGCGAATCAAGGCAGGCACCCGCACTCCGATCCGAAATGCATGCCGCGGCCGTCTCACTGCTATACAATCCGCCATAGGAGCATTTGCGACGCTCCGCGCGCGGAAGCGCGAGGGAGGTACCCGTGGAAATCTTTGGACTTGGATTCTTTGGCATCGGCGGCGTCATCATCGTCATCTACCTGCTCAGTTCCATCAAGATCCTGGCCGAGTACGAACGCGGTGTCATCTTTCGCTTGGGACACCTTCTCCCGGCTGCCAAAGGCCCCGGCGTGATCCTGGTGTTCGCACCCGTCGACCGAATGGTTCGCATCTCGCTTCGCCAGGAAGCCCTCGAAGTGCCGCCTCAGGACATCATCACGCGCGACAACGTCACGTTAAAGGTCAATGCGGTCATTTTCCTGCGCGTGATCGAGCCCCGCAAGGCGGTGGTGGAGGTTTCCAATTACGTGTACCAGACCTCTCAGTTTGCGCAGACTACTCTGCGTTCCGTCCTCGGCGAACAGGAACTCGACGAGTTGCTCGCCCACCGCGAGAAGATCAACCTGCGCCTGCAAAGCATCCTCGACACGCATACTTCGCCGTGGGGCGTGAAGGTCACCAACGTCGAGGTCAAGCAAGTCGATATGCCGGAATCCATGCTGCGCGCCATGGCCAAGCAGGCGGAGGCCGAGCGCGAAAAGCGTTCGAAGATCATTCACGCGGAGGGTGAGTTTTCCGCCGCGCAGCGCCTGGTCGACGCAGCCAAACTGCTGGCCACCGAGCCGGTCAGCGTGCAGCTTCGCTATCTGCAGACGCTAACCGAGATCGGCGTCGAGAAAAATACGACCGTCGTCTTCCCGGTTCCGGTGGATTTCTACTCCGGCATTCAGAAGATGCTCGCCGGCAACAGTAACGCCGCGCCGGGGGCCAAGACGGCATAGATCGGATCAGCCACGGCTGTTTGGTGAAGGAGAGAACGGTTCGAGGCACGACCGGAGACTGGCGCCAGATCTCAAGGAGAAAGGATGACTTCGTCGGCAGATACTGAAATCACGCTGGGGACAGGCAAGCTGCTTGGCTTGTTCTTTTTTCTGGTCGCAGTGTGCGCCGTATTCTTCGCGCTGGGCTATACGCTCGGCCGCAAGTCCGACGTGGGCTCGGTCTCGGCGAGCGCCGGGACGTCACAGCAAACGCTTCCCAATGCGTCCAAACCCGCCGCGCAGCCCTCCACACCGCCCATGACGTTCTACAAATCGGTGGGTCAGAAAGAGGCAAACCCGCAACTGACGCCTGCTGCGGCCGGTGCGGCTTCGGCTGGGGCCGCTACTTCCACGCCTGCTGGGGCCGCCGCCGCAGATTCTTCGCAGACCGCAAATCAGCCCGACAGCGCCGCCACCCTTCCCACCAGCGGCTACTTCGTGCAGGTCGCGGCCGTCAGCAAGCAGGATGATGCCGACGCACTGGTCGATGCCTTGAAGAAGAAACAGTACCCCGCGTTTGTGGCCAGCAATTCCGCCGTCGACAAGCTGTTTCGCGTGCAGCTCGGCCCGTTTGCTGAGATCAAAGATGCCGAGGCAATGCGCACCCGGCTCATCAGCGACGGATACAACCCGATCCTGAAGAAATAACGCCTCGCCTCGCTCAATCCGGGATGCTCCACCAACAATTTCTTACATTGACACTAGTCAATTTCCCATTTATTCCTACCATCCATGCCTGCTCCCGACTCCTCCCTCGACCGCCGCCTTCATGCCATTGCCGATCCTACACGCCGCCGCATTCTGCAAGCACTCAAAGAGCGCGGCGCTTGCTCGATCGGCAAAGATACCGGGCTCTGCGCCGGCGACATTGAAGAACGCATTCACCTCTCCCAGCCCACGATCTCTCACCACATGGCGGTTTTGACGAGAGCCGGGGTAGTCGAGGCGATGAAACACGGCCAGTGGCGCTGGTATCGCCGCAACGAAAGAGCATTGCGTCAGCTGGTCAAGACGCTGCGGACCGAGCTATGAGATAGGAAAGATGAGATGAGATGAGATGAGATGAAATGAAATGAGGGGCAATTCCAGAGACGCGGAACGGCCAGCGGCACGTGGAAGATTTTCTCTAGCCCGCTGAAGCCGCCGCAGCCCGATCCTTCTGCAACAGCCGTCGCGCCTGCGCGATCAGATCTGCGACCTCAAACGGCTTGACCAGGTAGGGCACATTGTTTTCCTGCAGAAATGCCCGCCCACCGCCCTGCTCCACACCGTTTGAGAACGTGAACAGGACATGCCGTTCCATGCCTGGGCACTGCTCCCGAAGCCAGCCAAAGGCATCTTTCGCGTTCCAGTCCGCCGCCGTATTGCCGTTCATAATGACAGCGTCGAAAGGCTCGGAGAGCAACTTGGTCTTCACCTCTTCGCTTCGGGTCGCGGTTACTACGTTCGCGCCGGCTCCAGCCAACACGTCGCGCTCGAATTCGAGTACCGCTTCTTCTTCCTCCAGCAACAGAACTCGTCCCTGAAGTGCGCCCTCGCGTCTTGCCTGCACCACCGGCGTCTCCGGCTGGCTGGCTGCTTGCGTGGCAGCCGGAAGACGCACTTCGATCACTGCTCCGCCCTCGGGGGCGTTGTGCGCCGTGATGTCGCCGCCGTGCTCCTTGACGATTCCATAGCAGATGCTCAATCCCAGTCCGGTTCCCTTCCCCACACTTTTGGTGGTGTAGAACGGATCAAAAATTCGCTTGGGATCCTTCAATCCCGGCCCATCGTCCGCGAATTGAGTGCATACATGTCCATTCTCGGAATGCACGCGAATCCTTAGCTTGCCCGCGCCCCCTTTTTCCAGGATAGCGTCAACCGCATTGTTGATGATGTTGAGAAACACCTGTTCAATCTGATGGGGATCGGCCACTACAGGCGCCGGTTCCACGGGCAGATCTCTTTCCACGCCAATGTTGTTCACCTTCAAATCGTAGTCGCGCAAGGTCAGCGTTTCGTCCAATACCTTGCGGATATCAACTTCGGTACGCTCCGGCTTTCTCTGCCGCGCGAAGGAAAGCAAATTCTGGACCACGCGATGAGTCCGCTGCGCCTGTTTGAACAGCTTGCCCACATAATCGTGAGCGCGCTCGTTCAACCCTTCGCTTTCCAGCAACTGCGCATAACCAAGAATCGCAGTGAGGGGATTATTCAGTTCGTGTGCGACGCCGGCTATCAACTGGCCAACGGCAGACATCTTTTCGCTCTGCAGAAGTTGCTCCTGAGTCCGGCGCAGATCTTCGTAAGCCTTGCAGGTTTCTTCGTATAGCCGGACCTTCTCAATTGTGGTTGCCAGCTGTCGGCTGATCGCTACCAAAAGGTTCTCTTCGTTGCTCGAATACTCATATCCCAGATGGTTGCATAGCCCCATGATGCCAATAGGACTGTCCTTGCCCCAGAACAGCACCCACACCCATGAGTGGTCGGCGTCGGAACGGATGAAATCCGTGACTGCGGCGGGAAGGTGCGGCAGATATTCCGCCGTGAGCACCTCGGCTCGCGAGCGCATCACCAGATCGCCAAAACCGTCGGGAAAAGAAATTTCCGCAGCGCGGGATTTGTCCCGGCTCCGCGGTCCCCAGGCAGCGCGCCGGCGATAGGTGGGCGCATCCGAATCGGAAAGATAGACGGTCCCGCTGTCTGCGCCAAACAGCGAAACCACCTGCCGCAGAGTGAGGTTGAGAATTTCGTCGAGATCGAAGGATTGCGTGGCCACCACCGCCATCGCGTTCATCGCATTCAGTTCCCGGTTGCGCCTCCGCATCTCGTCTTCGGCCCGGCGCTTTTCGGTGACGTCCAGAACGAATCCCTGGTAACGCTCGATCTTGCCCATGCCGTCGCGGGTAGCAAAGCTGCTCTCCGCCGCCACCAGCAGCGTGCCATCCTTACGGCGCAAAGTGACTTCAAAGTTACGCACGTAGCTGTGCCGTTCGATCTCCTTGCGGAATGTCTCTCTCTGGGCCCGGTCGACACAGATCTCCTCGTCCAGGTTCAGCACGAGCAATTCTTCCCGCCGCTCGTACCCCAGCATGTGAACGAGGGCGTCGTTGCAGTCGATCAAGCGCCCGGTCGGAGCTGCGACATAGACTCCTTCCTGCACTTGCTCGAAGAGCAGCCGGTACTTGTCTTCCGCCGAGCGCCGGTCCGTAATGTCGCGGACCACGTGGATGGTCCCCTTCTGCCTGCCCCCCTGCTCGATGTGGGAAGATGTCGAGACCATCGAGAACCCGCCAAAGCACAGGTCTGCGCCTTCACTGAACTCTTCGTCTCCACGGGCACAATAGGGACAACCGGTCCACTCGCCGAAGGCATGGGGGAGAACCGACTCGCACGTGCTGCCGACCACGTCCGCAGCCGCCTGTCCCAGATGCTCGAGCAACGTCTGGTTGGCCTTGATGATGCGGTAATCCACATCGTGGGCCAGGATGATGTCGTGAATGGAGTCGAACGTGTTCATCCACTGCCGCTGCGAGCGCAATACTTGCTCGAGCAGGCGGAAATTCTCCACCGCCAATCCCAGCTGTTGCCCGCAGATTTCCAGAAAATCCATCTCTTCCGGCATCAGCGTTCGCCGCCTGGCGCTGCCCAGAACCAGCAGTCCGACGGGCGACTTTTTCCCCGGCACGGGCACCATTACCACATGATGGAGTTTCTCGGCCCGCAGGAAATCCGCGCTCTCCGGGCTGGCGGAATCAATGCGTGCGACTACCGGCTTACCTCGCTCCAAGGCCTGGGAAACGCTCTCCGTCAACTCCACAAATCCGGTTTCTCGCAGAAAATCTGACGAAACGCCCTGGGCGTGGGTCGCCACGAGATGTCCGCCTTCCAGCAAGCGGAACCAAGCAGCCCTTGACTTGGTCAACCCCCGCAATTCCTGCAGCACTGTTTCCATCATGCCGCCCTGCTGCTGCGCGCGCACGATGCTATCGGTCAAGACATGCTGGACGCTCAAGCGCCGACCTCGACCGCGCGCTTCCTGCAACACCACCAGCAGCATGCCCACTCCGAGCAAGATCTCGGCCGCTAACGAGAAACCGACGGGAATTCGATTCTCCAGAACAGGCCAGCTTAGGTGTTGGACGAGCAAGCACAACGCCACCAGCCACGTTCCCAATTCGCGCCGTCCTCTTCGAGCGTGCAACAAAGCGATCGCCGCTGTCAGGAGAATGATTCGATAGGCAACTTCCAGAGCCACTCGCAGCGGGAGCGAGTCAGGCCAGAACAGCGCTCTCGCAACCGCGAAACCCACAACGATAACGGTGATCGCCGTCAGTGGCGCCAGAAGGTTGCGTGCGCGCGCAAAAAGCAGGACCGCTCCGGCAAACAAGCCCACCGCGAGGACGAACGCCGCCTGTTCGGCAGCGGGTATATAGGACTCGGGAAGGTGCATCGCTGGACCATGCGCGGCCACCAGTCGCGAGCCCGCGAACGCTATCCAACCCGCGACCCACACCAGAAGGTACCTCTCCCGAAACGCGAGCAGCATGACTACCGAGGTGGCCAGCACCACCAGCAGAGCCCACTCCCCTGCCTTCAGCCCGTGCAGGAGGGGCTCCGCCGTCGTGTTCCAGATGGACCAGAGGGATGAACTCATCGCATTTGGGCGTGGTAATGCCTTGTTCCTGAATACCACGGGTAGGCCGTTTCCTGATGCCCTTTCCGGACCTTGATGGTTACTTTCGGAATCTCACGCCTGGGTTAGAATCGCCGATAGACTCTAAAGACCCTCATGCCTGACCGCATTCTCGTAGTCGATGACGAGGAAGCAATCCGCGAGATTGTTTCCTCCATGCTGACCAACGCCGGCTACGTCTGCCAGCAGGCGGCTTCTGGCATGCAGGCACTGGCTGTTCTCGATTCCGGCGAAGAATTCGAGCTCATGCTGTCAGACCTGATGATGGCCGATCTCGACGGCATCGGCCTGCTCGAGCGCACCAAGGAAAAGTTTCCCGACATGCCCGTCGTGATGGTGACCGCCGTCCACGACATTTCCGTCGCTCTGGCCGCCATCCGCAACGGCGCCTACGATTACTTGCTCAAACCCTTCGAGCGCGAGCAGTTGATGAATACGGTGGGCCGGGCCCTGGAGAACCGCCGCCTCAAGCTCGAAAACCGGACCTACCAAATCAACCTCGAGTCCCTGGTCGAAGCGCGCACCGGCCAGCTTCAGGAGGCCCTGCGAGACCTGGAGGGTTCCTATGACATCACCCTGCAGGCGCTGGGAGATGCGCTTGACTTGAAGGATCGCGAAACTGAGGGCCACTCCAAGCGCGTAACCGCCTTCACCATGGCCATTGCGCGCCACATGGGTCTACCTCCGGAGCAAGTCGCGATGATCGCCCGCGGCGCCTTCCTGCACGACATTGGCAAGATGGCGATTCCTGACAAGATTCTGAATAAGCCCGGCAAGCTCGATCCCGACGAGATCGTGGTCATGCGGGAGCACTGTTTTAAGGGCTACCAGATCGTCAAGAAGATTCCATTTCTATCCGACGCCTGCGACATCATTTACTCCCACCAGGAACGCTACGACGGAAGCGGTTATCCGCGAGGGCTGAAGGGGCACGAGATTCCTCTCGGTGCTCGCATCTTCTCCGTCGCCGACACCCTCGACGCCATTACCTCGGATCGCCCCTATCGCCCCGCTAGATCGCTCGCCGTTGCCCGCAAGGAAATTCAAGATTGGTCCGGCCGCCAGTTCGACCCCGAAGTCGTCGAGATCTTTCAAGAGATGCCCGACGAAGTCTTCGAAGATTTACGCCGCGAGATCAACGCCCAGAACTATCCCTTTTCTTATTCAGCCAAGGGATCGTCGTAGGCCTCCCACTTGGGCGCCTCGAACCACCTAACTTCAGCCACGGCAGCCATTTCCCGAGTTTTTGGAAATCTCACACGCTCAGGCAGCAATTCTGCCCGGCGTCCCATCCAACTACGATATCGATTCCCATCTGCCCGGAGGCATATATGAGTCTTGAACTCGATACTGCGCTCGCCCGCCACTTTATATTCAGGAAACCGCTTGCAGCCCTGGCGAGCCTGGTGCTGCTGTTGATCGCAACGTCGCAACTGAGCGCGCAAGACGCGGCACCGGCGGCGCAAGCACCGAACGCCATCGCACAGGGTACTGTGTTTCTGATTCAGCTCACCGACCGCCTCGACACTCGGACCGTGAAAGCCGGAGATCACTTTCACGCCCGCCTGGCAGAAGACCTGGTCGCTGCCAACGGTGCGGTCATCCCACAAGGCAGGAAGATCAAGGGTCATGTGAGCGCCGTCGAACCTGGCCTTCACACGCGCCTGCTGCTCAGCTTCGACGAAATCGAAACTGACCGGGGCTGGATGCCGCTCATCGCGACAGTCACTGGTGTCCCGGGCGAGCATGGCTTGAAACAAACAGGAGAAGAGGGCGAAATCGAACGCAAGAGCATGGACAAGGAGCGAATTGCGGAAGCGGTCGTCGTGGGAGCCAGCGAGGGTGCGGCTGAGGGCGCACATTCTGGCGGCAAGCGCGGAGCCGCTGCCGGCGCAGGAAATGGCGCCGCCGACGGAGCTTTATCCGCTTTCGAGTCCGGGCACGATCTGGTGCTCGACAAGGGCACGGCCCTCGAACTCCGTCTGGACCGCAACCTGCAGATTCCGTCCCGCTAAGCAAGGTAGAGAAAAACCGAACCCGCCTTCATCAAAGGGGTTGGCAATCCTTGTCCGCAAGGAAAGCTGCGCAAGAAACGCCGCCTGCCGCGTTCTGTCGCATGTGGAGCGAGCGCGTGTGTTACTGCCTTCGGCCTGGTCATTGTCCGCTACGCCTCTCGGTCTCCCTCCGCCACTGGTCTTTTGCCTTTGGAATCCTGCCGCCAAACTTGATAATTCATTCGAGGTGCTCCATGAAATCCACATCCGTTTTTCTTGCCCTTTTGATTCTCGCTGCTGTCGCCTTTGCGCAGGAACATCCGGCGATCACTGCTCTCCCAAATTCCGTCTACGTCGGCGCGGATGGCAAGTTCGAAGCCGCGCCTGACACCGCTCTCATTCAATTCAACATCTCCGTTCAGGATGACACTGCGTCCGCGGCCTTCGACCATGCCTCCAAGGAAGCTGAACAGGTCCGGAAGGTGCTCCGCGACAATGGAATCGAGCCTAAGGCAGCCAACATTGGCTTCTTCTCCGTGCAGCCCACGTACGATTCGGGCAAGGGCTCCAAGCCCAAGATCATCGGCTACCGCGTTACCACCGATGTCACCTTGAAACTTAAGGATTTTTCCAAGATCGGTCCCATCACCCAGCAACTCGCCGACGCCAACGTCAGCGAGGGCCAGACTCTGAACTACACGCTGGAGAACATCGACGACGCCAAGAACAAGGCCGTGGAAGACGCCTACCGCCGCGCCCGCAACTGCGCCGATGCCATTGCCCGCGCCAGTGGTCGCGCTGTTGGAGAGCTCTCCTACGCGTCAGTGGACACCTTCGATGTCCCCCGCATCTTTGCGCCGCGCATGGCGCGTCCCATGGCCGCCATGGGCAACGCTGCTCCGCCCGCTCCCACTGAGGAGTTCACGCCCCAAAACGTCACGGTGACGGCGCACGTCAACGCGCTGTTCAACTTGAAGTGAAAAAGGTTAGGAGCACAAACAGAATCGGACAAAATGCTGGGGAAATCCGGATTCACTCGCCAGTTTTGTCCGGATCCACGCCTTGATCCAGATAGATCCACAGTACGCGAGCCAGCAGGGTCAGGAACGGCGCTGTCGGCAAAAACAGCAGTGTCGCCCAGAGCACCGCCTTGTCGATCCGCCAGCGGAGAAACCACCAAAGCACGACCGCAAGCACGGCGATGGTCACAATGGCCAGGCCGTAGCCGATGTACATTGCCCCGAGAAAGTAGCCTTGTTCGCGCTCAAACTTCAGATCACAGACCAGACAGCGCTCGTGCATTTTGGGAAATAAGAAGAGGGATTTGCGGAAGATCTTACCAGCGCGACATCGGGGACAGAGTTGGTGAACAATTCCCCCGATCGTAGACACATTCGCCCTGCGCATCAGAGAAACACTACGCCTGTTCCCGCAATAGGTGTAAAGGGTCTGAACATTTGCCGCTGGACGCTAGGGCGTCGCCTTCGCCACCTGAATGCGGTTCGCATCTACGCTGATCGGCCGCTGGATTTCCATCTCGATGGACGTGCCCACATCCAGCTTTACGTCGTTGCCACGCTTCAGCAGAGCCCAGGCGATTCCAGCCGCCGCTCCCGCCGCTCCCCCAATCCGTGCCCCGCTAAGGCCGCTGGAAAGCCCGCCGGCCAGCGCGCCTCCCGATCCCCCATACACCGCGCCCTTCGCGGCTTCCTCAATTTTCTTCCCGGTGTCTTTGTCCTGCTGAATGGTTCCTTCGGCGTCCTTTACGCCTTTGTTATCCGCACCCGGAGTGTTATCTACCGAACCCGGCAGCATGACCGTGTACCCGCTGGGATAGATCATCGACGTAAAGTGAATCAGCAACTCCGCCCGGCCTTTCACCCGGCCGCCTCGCTCCACGTGGATAATCTTCCCCTGGATGTAAGTCCCGGCTGGCACCGCCACGCGCTCATTGATCACAAACGGGAAGGACGTCTCTGCATAAACCGCGTCACCCTCGCGGGCATTCTTGGTGGAGATAGCCTGCTTCAGCGACAGCGGCAGCTTCGTTCCCCCCGGAATCGTAATCGCGTTGGGATTCGTGCCTATTTCCGGCACAGAAGCGGAATTCGTACCGACGGAATTGGCGGCCGGAGATTGAGCCACTCCTTGCTGGGAACCTGACGAGCCTCCTGCCTGCGGCGAAACCGTCTGGCAGAACGACATTCCCGAAGCCAGCAACAACGTCCAGAGCACCCTCATGGCAACCCTCCTGGGCCCGCGCCCCCACCCATAGCCGAGCGACTTAGGGGGCACTAAAACCCGAGAATAGCACGCTATACGCGCCTAAGATGCGCCTTTCCCTGCTGGGGGTGCCTCGCCGCCGACCCTCGGAATCCTCTCTCCCTCGCACGCCGCTGCCAGACCGTTAGTAGATCAGATACTTCTTCCTCACCAATTCAAATTTCTCCAACTCTTCCTGCCAGTCCTGAGCGATCCGCCGCGGATCCTGCCCCGCCACCAGCGCATCGTAGGCCGCCTGGTTCACCAGCAGATCCGCCATGCGCTCCATCTTGAAGTCCGTGGGATAGAACTTCCTCAGCGCCGCTGCCAGCTCAATTCCCAACTCAGGCGCATCCAGTGCATTCCGCTCCAGTAGGACAACATTGACCCCTTGGCAGGTTTGGCCGTTGTAGACGCTCGCCGTGGGCGTAAAAGTCACCGGAACAAACCGCACCCCGGAAATCCCGCGCCCGTTCAGGTACGCCGCCAGTTCCCGGCTTTTCATCCAAGGCGCACCAACCAGCTCAAAGGGAGCATCCGTCCCCCGTCCCACCGAAACGTTCGTCCCCTCGATCAGCGCGACACCGGGATAAAGGGTCGCCTCGGTCAAACTGCGCAGGTTGGGCGACGGGTTCACCCAGGTGAGTCCCGTCGAATCGAACCAGTCGCCGCGCTGCCATCCCTCCATCGGCACGACAGTCAGCTTCGCGTTAATGTTGCGCTCTGCGTTGAACATCTTCGCCAGTTCGCCCATGGTCATGCCGTGCCGCACCGGCACCATCCAATAATTCGTGAAACTCTCCCGCCCCGAGTCCGATACCGGACCCTGCACAAACGATCCCGTAATCGGATTGGGCCGGTCCAGCACGACGACCTCGACTCCCGCCTTGGCCGCGGCCTCCAGAAAATATCCCAGCGTCGTTTCGTAGGTATAGAACGGCGCCCCGGCATCTTGAACATCGAATACGACCGCGTCCAGATTTTTCATCACATCGAGCGGGGGCCGCCGCGCCGCGTCCGACGCGCCATACACGCTGTACACCGGCACTCCGGTCGCCGCGTCCTTGGAGTTGTTGATATCTGTCGTGTCCAGCGTCCCCGTGACCCCGTGCTCGGGGCTGAAAATCGCCTCCAGGGAAACTCCCGGCACCTGCGCCAGCACATCGATCGTGCGCCGTCCCTGCGCATCCAGCCCGGTCTGGTTGGTCACCAACCCGATCTTTTTCTTTCGCTCCGGCATGTGCAGAACGTCGAACCCATGCTCTTCCAGCACGTCGATTCCACTCTTCACGTTGCCATTGCGCACGCTCACGCGCCGGGCCGCACTCTGCGCCTCGTTGTAGCCGGTGATAGCCGACCAGCGCTGCGCCTCCTTCTCATCCGCCGTCAGCGGCAGCGCCGCCGCCACCGCCGTCGCCACCTTCGACCGCAGGGCGATTGCATTTCCCTTCCCCCGCGGATGCACCGCATTCGTCAGCAAAATTATGTAGCTCTGGGTCGTCGGATCAATCCACAGCGACGTCCCGGTAAACCCCGTGTGCCCATACGATCCCACGGGAAACAAATCTCCGCGATTGGACGAAAACGGTGAATCGATATCCCACCCAAATCCTCGCAGCACCGGCGCCGACGGCGGCTGCTCCGGCCGCGTCATCTTCTCCACCGACATCGCCGACAGGATTCCGCCGCCCCCGTTCAGTAGCGCCTGCGCGAACTTCGACAGATCGTCCGCCGTCGAGAACAGGCCTGCATGCCCCGCCACGCCGCCCATCCGCCGCGCTGTCGGATCGTGCACCACTCCCCGCAACATGTGCTCGTTCTCGTCATACTGCGTGGGCGCGATCTTCGCTCGCCACGCCACTGGAGGCAAAAACCGCGTATGCGTCATCTTCAGTGGGGTAAAGATTTGCCGCGCCGCGTATACATCCAAGGTTTCCCCTGACACTCGCTCCACCAGAGCGCCTAGCACGATGAAGTTGATGTCGCTGTAGGAAAACCCGGAGCCCGGTGGGTCCTGCGGCGTCTCCGCAAAGGCCATGCGATATGCCGTTTCTTTCCCCTCCCACGGCGTCTTCAAATCCAAGTCCGGCTCCAGGCCAGAATAGTGCGTTAACAACTGCCGCACCGTGATGTCCTCTTTTCCATTCTTCGCAAACTCCGGCAGGTATTTCGCCACCGGATCATTCAGCCGCACCTTTCCCCGCTCCACCAACTGCATTACCGCGGTGGTCGTCGCAATCACTTTGGTCAGGGAGGCCAAATCGAAAACCGTATCCAGCGTCATTGCCTCGCGCCGCGGCTCCAGAGCGCGATTGCCGTAAGCCTTGCGGAAGATCACTTGCCCGTCATGCCCGACGACCAGCACGGCCCCGGGAATCGACCCATCCGCAATCGCCTGCTGGATGATCGTGTCGACCGCGCCGAAATGAACTGGAGCAGCAGGACGCTTCACATCCGCCGTCGCCGCTGCTGGAACGCCAAAACCAGCAATAGCCAAAGCGATCGCTAGAATCAGGAACCAGGGCAGCCCGTCTTTTCGCATTCTTTGCGGCAGGGTTGACACCTGCGTCCGCGAGTTTGACTTAGAGGGCAGGATGCTTTGACTCTACACAATCGCGGCGGCACCGCTCAAGAAACTCAAGTAAGGGGTGCCGTCTGTGCCATATTATGTATTCGATGAAGCGGGAGCGGACGGCGTGAACTCGAGTACTCTCGGCACCTCTTCACCATTGCTGCTCTCAGCCTTCGACCATCAGGACCGGACTTTCGCCACAGCATTCTCTATACTTAACGACGCCATCGCCACCCGCGCCTTCCCCGCCGCCTCCGTGGCAATCACACGCCTGGGACGCCTTATCGGGTGCAAGGGTTTCGGCAGCTTCACTTACGATCCGGACTCGCCCGCCGCCACTCCGGAAACTCTCTTCGACCTCGCCTCCCTTACCAAAGTCATCGGTACCACCGCCATGGCCATGCTCCTCTACGAGCGCGGCCTGCTCGACCTCGAGGCTCCCGTTGCCTTTGTCATTCCGGAGTTCGTTTCAGCCGCTCTCGCCGAACCAGATCTCCGCCGCCATCAGATCACACTGCGCATGCTATTGGCGCACTCTTCCGGCTTGCCCGCCTACGAGAAGCTGTACCTCAAAGCTCACACCCGCGATGAACTTCTCCACGCCGCTTTGACAACGCCGCTCATCGCCGATCCTGGCGCCCGCGCCAAATACAGTGACATTGGATTCATCGTTCTCAGCGTCGCTCTCGAGCGTCTCGCCGGCGAACCCCTCGACGTCTTCTGCCAGCGCGAGATCTTCGGTCTGCTGGGCATGGCCAACACCACGTTCAATCCTTCGCCTGCGATGCGCCCGAGAATCCCGCCTACAGCCGACGAACGACCGTGTGGCGCGGACACTCCCTTCGACAAGCTCAGGGCGAGCTCTGTCCGCGAAATGTCGAAAGAACTTGGAGCCTCGAGCGTGAGCCAGCACGCCGCAAGCACCTTCCGTGGGCGTATCATCCAGGGTGAAGTTCAGGACGAGAACGCCAGCGTCCTCGGCGGCGTCGCCGGACACGCCGGACTGTTCGCGACCGCGGAAGATGTCGCCCGCTTCGCCCATGCCCTGCTCACGTGTGGCGCAGACAGTCATGTCCGCGAAACGCCCAAGGCGTCGGAAACGCAGCGCGTCAGCCAGCACACCCGCAGCACATTCCCTGCAGGACGCCCCATCCTCCGCCCCGAAACCGTCAGCCTTTTTACCCGCCGCGAGACCGCGCCCGCGGGCACGTCTCGCGCTCTCGGCTGGGACACGCCCTCTGCACCCTCACAATCCGGAAAATACTTCACCCCCTCCTCGTTCGGCCATCTCGGCTACACTGGTACCTCGCTATGGATCGATCCCGCCCGCCAACTCTCGATAACCTTGTTAACCAACCGCACCTGGCCCGACTGCTCGAACCAGTCGATCAAACAGGTCAGGCCAAGATTTCACGACGCGGTGATCGAGGCAATTGGCACCTCCGAGTGAAAGGAACCTCATTCTTTTGAAGGGCCAGAAGCGGCAGAAATCGCATACCCTCCGCAGCCTCGGCACCGAGCAGGCCAACGCCGCCGCGCACGATCTTGACCGGAAATCGGCACTTGAAATCGCGCGCCTCGTCAACGCCGAGGATTCCACAGTCGCCGCAGCAGTCCGCCACGCCCTGCCGCAGATTGCCCGCGCCATCGATCTGGTTGCTGCCGGTCTCCGCAAGGGTGGACGCCTCATCTACGTAGGCGCCGGCACCAGTGGACGCATCGGCGCTCTTGATGCCGCCGAGTGCGCTCCGACCTTCAACCTCGATCCGCGCACCGTGCAGTTCGTAATGGCTGGCGGGACGAAGGCGCTCGGCATTCCGCATGAGGCCAGCGAAGACAACACCAGGCTCGCTCGTGACGAAATGGCCCGCCGCAAGCCGGGCAAGCACGACATCGTAATCGGCATCGCCTCCAGCGGGCGCACTCCCTTCACTCTGGCTGCCGTCGAATACGCCCGCCACCGCGGCGCCAAGACCGTCGCGCTCACCTGCAACCGCGACTCCCCGCTGGAACGCGCCGCCGATTTCGGCATCGTTACCGACGTCGGCCCTGAAGTTCTCGCCGGATCCTCCCGTATGAAGGCCGGAACCGCCCACAAGATGGTCCTGAACATGATCTCTACCGGTGCCATGACCCGTCTGGGGTACGTCTACGGCAATCTCATGGTCAATGTCTCCCCGAAGAACGAAAAGCTGACCCAGCGGGCCATCGCCATCCTCGAGCGCGCCACCGGAGCCGATCACGAGACCGCCCGCCGCACTCTCCAAGCCTCTGGAAATCGCACGCCAGTGGCGCTGGTCATGCTCGCCGCCGAAGTGAGCCAGGGGGAAGCCGTAGCCGCGCTGAAAAAATCGAACGGCCACGTCCGCCAAGCCATCGCGCTGGCATCGACTTAAAATGTGGCGCGGGCGCCTCGCCCGCGAAATGTGTGCGGAGAATTGACCGATGTGGGGACAGCCGCCTCGGCTGTCCAGTCGAGCACAGCGAGACCAGGAGGCTTTCCCCATGACCCCATTTCTCACGCGTTCTTGCTCGAGAAAGCCCGCTCTGAGCGAGGCCGAGGGCTGGGGTTTCATCCCCCACAGGCCGTGCCCTCCCGATTACCCACCCTCGCCGCCATTCCCCGCTAGAATGGAGCTTTACCCAGGACTCATCAACCAATGGATAAACTCGTTATCCGCGGCGGAGCGCCGTTGCTCGGCACCGTTCGCATCAGCGGCGCAAAAAACGCCGCCCTTCCCTGCATGGCCGCCGCCCTGCTTACCGAAGATCCTGTCATCCTCGAAAACATTCCACAGGTGCGCGACATCGAAACCACGCGCAGACTGCTGGCCGCCATGGGAGCAGAGGTCGAACTCGGTTACGGACGGGCCCAGCATCGCACCACCATCCACTGCAAAACTCTCGCCAGCCCCGAAGCGTCCTACGAGTTGGTCAAGACCATGCGCGCGTCCACGCTCGTCCTCGGACCGCTCGTGGCCCGCTGCGGCCGCGCCCGCGTTTCGCTTCCCGGAGGCTGCGCCATCGGCAGCCGTCCCATCGATCTCCACATCAAAGGCCTTGAGCGCCTCGGCGCAAAAATCACGCAGGACCACGGCTACATCGAAGCCACTGCCGATCATCTCAAGGGCGCCGAGATCGTCTTCGACAAAATCACTGTTACCGGCACCGAAGACCTGCTCATGGCTGCCACGCTCGCTGACGGCGAGACCATTCTTCAAAACTGCGCCCGCGAGCCCGAAGTCGCCGACCTCGCCGCCTTGCTCAACAAGATGGGAGCCAAGATCGAGGGTGCCGGCTCGCCCACCATCCGCGTGAAAGGCGTGAGCAGGCTCAAAGGCGCCAAGCATCGCATCATCCCCGACCGTATCGAAGCCGGCACGTTTATCCTCGCCGGCGCCATCACCTCAGGCGACCTCAACGTCACCGGATGCGATCCTTCCCATCTCGGCGCGCTGCTCGGCAAGCTCCACGAAGTCGGGGTTAAGACCAAGCACTCCGCCGACTCGGTGCGCGTCATGGGGGACAATCCTCTGACTGCCGCCGACATGATTACGGAAGAGTATCCGGGCTTCCCTACCGACATGCAGGCACAGTTCATGGCGCTGGCCACGCAAGCCGAAGGCACCTCGATCATCACGGAGAATATTTTCGAGAACCGCTTCATGCACGCCCAGGAACTGTTGCGCATGGGTGCCAACATCAAGCTCGAAGGCCGCCGTGCCGTCGTCCACGGGAAGAGCCCGCTCAGCGCTGCAGCGGTGCTGGCCAGTGACCTCCGCGCTTCGGCCTCGCTGGTTCTCGCCGCACTCGTCGCCGACGGCGAGACCATCATCGACCGCGTCTACCACATCGACCGCGGCTACGAAAACATCGAAGAAAAACTGCGCGGCGTCGGCGCCGAGATCAAGCGCATCGGAGAAATGTTTCCTCGCCGCCGCGGCGCCAACGGCTAGCTTTCGCACCACCCTGCCAACGGCATGCCCACTGGTTTAGAATGTCTTGCGCTTCAACTCGGACTAAAAGGACGCCACTTACGCGGAGTTCCAATGAATTTTGTGTCACGCGCCATGCTGCCTTTCTTGCTCTTGCTAATCTCGCTCCTTTGCGCTGCCGCCGTGCTTGCCGGTGACGCACCCTCTCCAACGAAGCTCGACTACCCCAAGGCGAAGACCGTCGACCAGGTCGATGATTACCACGGCACCAAGGTCGCCGATCCCTACCGCTGGCTCGAGGACACCGACTCAGCCGACACGCTCGCCTGGGTGCAGGCTGAAAACAAGCTGACTTTCAGTTATCTCGACCAGATCCCCTACCGCCAGGCGATTCACCAACGCCTGACCAAGCTCTGGAACTACGAGCGTTTCGATGTTCCCGAGCAGCGTGGCGGACGCTACCTCTACCAGCACAACAACGGGCTCCAGAACCAGAACGTGCTCCTGGTCGCCGACTCGCTGAATGCGGAGCCGCGCGTGTTGCTCGACCCCAATACGCTCTCTTCCGATGGCACGGTCGCGCTGTCCGGCCATGCGGTCTCGGAAGACGGCAAGCTGCTGGCCTACGGCACCGCCGCCTCTGGCTCCGACTGGATGGAGTGGCATGTTCGCGGTGTCGACAGCGGCAAAGATCTAACCGACGTCGTCAAGTGGGTGAAATTTTCCGGTGCCTCCTGGACCAAAGACGGCAAAGGCTTTTACTACAGCCGTTACGACGAACCTAAACAAGGCGCTCCCTTGCGCGACGCCAACTATTTCCAAAAGCTTTATTTCCACCGCCTCGGCACGGCCCAGTCCGAGGACCAGCTCGTCTACGAGCGCCCCGACAACAAAGAATTAGGATTCAACGGCGCAGTCACCGACGATGGCCGTTACCTCATCATCACCGTGTGGCAAGGCACTTCTCCCAAGAATCGCCTCTACTACAAAGATCTCGCACAGCCTGACTCGCAGGTCGTCAAACTGCTCGACGATTTCGATGCCCAATACCAGTTCGTCAATAACGACGGTCCGGTTTTCTGGTTCAAGACCGATTTCGATGCACCCCGCAGCCGCCTGATCGCCATCGACACGCGCACTCCTGAGCGCGCCAACTGGAAGACGATTGTGCCTCAGTCTGCGGAAACCATGACCAATGCCAACGTCGTCGACGACAAGTTCCTGATTGAATACCTCAAGGACGCTCGCACCGAAGTCCGGGTCCACGATCTGCAGGGCAAATTCCTGCGTAGCGTCGACTTCCCCGGCATCGGGACGGCTCAAGGGTTTAGCGGCAAGCGCAAGGATAAGGAGACCTTCTACGCCTTCACCAGCTTCACCGTCCCCACCACCATCTATCGTTACGATCCAGAAAAAGGGGCAAGTTCAGTCTTCCGCCAACCCAAGGTCGATTTTGATGCCAGCCGCTACGAGACCAGGCAGGTCTTCTACGCCAGCAAAGATGGCACCCGCATCCCCATGTTTCTCACCTACAAGAAAGGCCTGAAGCTCGACGGCCAGAATCGTGTCCTGCTTTACGCCTACGGAGGATTTGACATCTCTCTGACTCCCGCTTTCTCGGTGTCCAACCTGGTCTGGCTTGAGATGGGTGGCGTTTACGCTCAACCCAACCTGCGCGGTGGCGGCGAGTACGGCGAGGACTGGCATCTCGCCGGCACCAAGCTGGTCAAGCAAAACGTATTCGACGACTTCATCGCTGCGGCGGAGTGGCTCATCGCCAACCATTACACGACCTCTTCCAACCTGGCCATTCGCGGCGGCAGCAACGGCGGGCTGTTGGTGGGCGCCTGCCTCACGCAGCGTCCTGATCTCTATGGCGCCACGCTGCCCGCCGTCGGCGTTATGGACATGTTGCGCTTTCACAAATTCACCATCGGGTGGGCCTGGACCTCCGACTACGGTTCCTCTGACGATCCCGAACAATTCAAAGCTCTCTATGCCTACTCACCCCTACACAATTTGAAGCCGGGGACGAAATACCCTCCGACCTTCATCACCACCGCGGATCACGACGACCGGGTCGTACCCGGGCACAGCTTCAAATTCGCCGCCACCATGCAGGCCGATCAAGCTGGGCCTGCACCGGTGCTGATTCGCGTGGAAACCAAGGCCGGACACGGCGCCGGCAAACCCATCTCGAAGCAGATCGAAGAGATCGCTGACGCCTGGTCCTTCGTCGCGCGCAACCTCAACATGGATGTGCAGTTGAAATGAGACTTCCCTCTGTGTCACCCCTTGTCCTCTGTGGTTATGGGTTTCGCGGAAACGATGTCTAAACTGCCGCAAAATCGACAGCGGCTGTACGGAGAACGGAAGAACGCACGATTCGTATCAGGGCATCGCTTCAGCGATGCCACAAATGTCGCGGAAGCACTGCCCGGCTTTAGCCGCTGAGGCGCAATGTAACTGGGGAGCGAATCCATGGACAACACGACTCAAGCTGCGGCGACCAGCGTCCGTTTTGAGCATGCCGAACCGATCCTGCGTGTGGAAAACATGAAGGCCAGTCTCCACTTCTACGTGGACCTTCTGGGCTTTAAGAACGCCAGTTGGGGAAACGACAACTTCACCCACGTGTCGCACGACCGGGCGGGAATCTATCTTTGCCGAGGCGACCAGGGCCGCGGTGGAGCGTGGGTCTGGATCGGTGTGGAAGACGTCGAAAAGCTCCACGAAGAATACAAAGCTCGAGGGGTGCCGATCCGTCTTCCACCAACCAACTATCCTTGGGCACTTGAAATGCAGGTTTCAGATCCTGATGGCAACGTGCTCCGCCTGGGCTCAGATCCCAAGTGAGCCACCCCTCTTCGGGGGCACCGCAACCCAACGGTGACTTTGTCATTCCCAACCTGGCCTCGGCTGGGTGAGGAGTCCGCTTTTCTGTGCTAGGCGCAGAACACTGACCATTACTTCCTCTCCAAGCGGACCAGCAACTTTCGGCTGCGAGCCTTCATCGCCGGGGTTCCATTCCGAGTCGCCTCCCTTAGAATCCCCACCACTCTGGGTCGAATTCTTGGCTCATCCTGCGCCAGGTCAGCCAGTCCCTGAAGAGCGAAGGTCTTGACAATGGAACTGCGGTCCTCCAGATAACTCTTCAACGAGGATATCGCCACTCGCCGTTCACTGGCGGTCAGCTGGAGGCGCGGAACCATGACCGCAAGATGCCAGCGCAACTCCTGTTGCTGGGCCTGAGTCAACAAGGCGAGCAGTTCCTTTTTGTACCGCTGGAGGAGATCGCCAAGTTTCCGCGTGACCTTTTCAGCCGCATCCGCGGCCCGCATTCGCACCAATGGATCTGCGGACCGAAAACCGGCGATCAGCTGAGGGAAAAGTTCCGGATCGTCGGACACGATGGCTGCCACCTGTTCGGAGCGGCCGATCGTCCGTCGATCTCCCCCTTTCAAGAGGACAAGAATGTTCTTTCGCGCCATCGAGAGCCGCCAGGGGACCATGATATAGGGCGCAACAAAAAAGCACACAACAGGCGTCGTAGCCTTTCATGATGTGTTCTTTTCGGGTTTATCGCCGGAATCCGCGTAAGTCCGTGGCCAAGATTTTGGTGACCCTTGTCCGCCGTGTTATCCCTCCACCGTACCTCGCGGGCCCCGCACGCTGGCTCTCTCAAGGTCGGCGCCACAAAAAATGAGGCCGCCCTACCTGCGTTCCTTTTCTCGCGCGAAGCGTGGATGGAGGAGTTGTGAGCACACAACCCGGGTGTCCGTCGCGCCTCCAGTCTTACGAAATCAGGCCGTGCCCACCCACCAAAATCAGGAGACTTCATGAAATTCCAGAAGCTTACGCCCAATCTTGTGGTTCGCAACGTCGCCCGCAGCATGGACTTCTACCGTTCTACGCTCGGATTTCAGCCCACCATCACTGTCCCCGAACAGCCACCGTACGTCTTCGGCAGCGTGGCATCCGGAGGCGTAGAAATTTTCTTCAACGACCAGGAAGCCGTCGCCGAGGACTACCCTGCACTCGGGGCGAAACCCATCGGTGGCAGCCTCAGGCTGTTCATCGAAGTCGAGGGCATCGAAGAAGTTCTCTCTGCCGTCCAGAAAAGCGCGGCCAAGATCACCATGCCTTTGAAAGAACAGTCCTGCGGCATGCGCGAAGTCGCTTTCCAAAACCCCGAAGCCTGGGTGGTCACGATTGCGGAGAAGATAAAGCAGTAGCGGTTGCTGCACAAAAGGCGCCGAAGCCATTGGGTAGGTCGCTCCTCCCAATGTCCTCTGCGCCTTTGTTCAAGAAACTCTACTGGCCTCGATGGCCGATCACTGCACGTGGATCATCTTGCCGCTCGCATCCAGCGTGCCATGGACTCTCACCTTCTTGCCTTCGAACTTCTTGACCTCGTCCTGGTGATCGATGTCGTAGGTGTTGCCACTGGCGGCATCCTGCAGCATGTACTTATCGCCCGACTTCACAATGGTGCCGGTAAATGTCTGGCCTTGGGATTGCGACTGAGCCTGGGACTGACCGTCCGGAGCCTGTTGGCTTGGCGTCTGGCCGGGCTGCGACTGTTGCTGATCGGCCGGGGGCTGTTGCGACTGCGCGTTGAGCGAATTGCCCCAGCTGAAAGCGCCCAGCGTCAGGGCTAACGTAACGACGAACGAGAGCGAATGCATCCCTATTTTCACAAAGTCCTCCATGGAGACGTCGCGGCTGTTCGAGTGGCCACATGCAACTGGTTCGCCAGAGAGTGGCGTTCCGCCGCGAGTTTTGCAACCTTAGGCACGGGCCTCTCCATTTGCAGGTCTTAGCTTGACTCGCAGCACTCCGCAAGTGCGCGACTCAGAGGTTTCATCCGCGGGAATACAGGGATCACTTGACTCAGGCCGCGAAGCGGCTAGCGATCAGTAACCATCGGTGCGCAAATTTTGCTCGCCGGAAACTGGCCGCAGAAAGGACGGAATGACTGGCAACAAGGTAAGGAAGGAATGAAGCGATGGACGAACCGGGAACCGGGCATCTCCGGTCCTCGCATTGGCGCGTTACTCGCACACGCCATCAGAAGGAGCGCTGTTGACGGTCAGCGCGCTTTACTTCTTCTGCGCGTATTCATTCGCGCCCATGAAGTGCAGCGAAACATACGGCTCATCGCCCACTACCCAACTGTCGTGGCCCGGGGCAACAAAGAAGACATCGCCCGCCTTCATCTCGATGACGCGGCCATCGTCCATGGCCGCCGTCGATCGGCCGGAGACAACCAGGCCGACATGTTCCACCATGCAACTTTTCGCGCCCGCCCCCTTCCCCACATGCAGCGACCACTTCCACCCCGGCTCATAGCTCGCTCGCCCAATCGTCATCCCGCCAAGATGAACCAGTTCAAACTTTCCTTTTTCAAATGTCCGCACCTCATCCGGCTTCTCGAACCGCTTCAAGATCACTTCGTACATGAGCGCTCCAAGCAGCGCAGCAATAGCGCCGCACCTACCCATAGATGCACGAAGAATTAGAACGTCTCAAAACAAAAAGGCCGCGACGGTCGTCGCGACCTTTCCTGACTTGCTCTTCTGGTTTATCCGTGTGAATCCGCGTAAATCTGTGGCAAAGAAGCTAGTGCCGTCCCCCGCCCCCACCGTGTCCGCCACGCCCGCCGCGGCCATCGCGGCCGCCACGTCCCCGGCCACCCCCGCCACCTCTGCGCCCGCCACGTCCACGGTCTCCTCCTCCGGGCGGACGATCGCTGTGCGGACGGTCTGCGCCGACATGCGGTGCGCCTTCGCGGTTGAAGTTCGGCTCCCCTTCCGGCTCATCGGGGAAGTTTCCGCCGCCTTCGATGACCACGGTACCGGCTGGAACGGCTTCCCCCTCGGCAGCCGGAGCTGTTTCTACCCCTCCTATCGCGCCACCACCCATCTTGGCGCGCTGCTCTTTCAGAATTGCCTTGCGCGAGAGCCGGATCCGGTTGCCTTCCACTGCCAGCACCTTCACCAGCACCTGGTCGCCTTCTTTCAGTTCATCGCGGATGTCGCCAATGCGGTGCTCCGCCACTTCACTGATGTGCAGCAGCCCGTCGGTGCCCGGGATGATTTCGACAAACGCGCCGAAATCGGCCAGCCGCGTGACTTTGCCGAGGTAGGTCTTCCCCACTTCGGCCGTCGCGGTCAGGTCGCCGATGATCTGCAGCGCCTTCGCCGCCGACGCTTCGTCGCTCGACGCAACCTTCACCAGGCCGGAATCTTCCACATCGATCTTCACGCCCGTCTGCTCGACAATACTGCGAATCATCTTTCCGCCCGGCCCAATCAGATCGCGAATCTTGTCCACCGGGATCTGCACCGTGTAGAAGCGCGGGGCGTACTGCGAGATCTTCTCGCGCTCCTTGGTAATGACTTCGTCCATCTTGCCCAGGATGAACAGTCGCCCGCGTTGTGCCTGTGCCAGCGCCTCGCGCATGATCTGCGACGTGATTCCTGCAACTTTTATATCCATCTGCAGCGCGGTGATGCCATCCTTCGTGCCCGCAACTTTGAAGTCCATGTCGCCGTAGTGATCTTCCGCGCCGGCAATGTCGGTGAGAATGGCGTACTGATCGCCTTCCTTCACCAAACCCATGGCAACTCCCGCCACTGGGGCTTTTAGTGGAACGCCCGCATCCATCAACGCTAGCGACGCACCGCACACCGTAGCCATCGACGACGATCCATTCGACTCCAGAATGTCGGAGACCACGCGCATCGCGTAGGGCCACGACTCTTCCGTCGGCAGCACTGCCGAGATCGCCCGCTCCGCCAGCGCGCCGTGCCCTATCTCGCGCCGCCCCGCTCCCCGCAAGAACGCGACCTCGCCCACGGAAAACGGCGGAAAGTTGTAATGCAGCATGAAGCGTTTCTTGGCTTCGCCTTCGAAGCCCTCGATGCGCTGCATGTCGTCGCTGGTGCCGAGGGTCGTCGTTACCAGGGCCTGAGTTTCGCCGCGGGTAAAGATCGCCGATCCATGCGTCCTCGGCAGCACGCCCGCTTCGATCCAGATTTCGCGAATCTCGTCGAAAGCGCGCGCGTCAGGACGCCGCTTGTGATTGATCACTTCCTCTCGGAAGATGCGTTCGCGCAGCGTTTCGTAGTACGTCTTCAACTTCGCCTGCGCATCCTCATCCTCTTCGGGAATTTCCGCTAGCAGCTTCTTCTTAATCTCTTTGACCAGGTTGTAGCTCTCGGCCTTGGGATGCTTCTTGGTGTCGAGCGCATCCGAGAGTTCGGCGCCGACTTTCTTCTTCAAGCTGTCGTAATACGCCTGATCAAACTGCGGAGGCGCGACCGTCCGCTTCGGCTTCCCGGCCTTGGCGCGCAGCTCGTTGATCGCGGCACAGATTTTTTTGATCTCGGTGTGGCCAAACTCGATGGCGTCGACCACGGTTTCTTCTTTCACTTCCTTCGCGCCCGACTCGATCATCACGATGGCTTCGGCCGTGCCGACGACCATAATGTTCAGCAGGCTCTCTCGCATCTCGTCGTACGTCGGATTCACGAGGAACTGGCCGTTGACCAATCCCACGCGCACCGCGCCGATGGGGCCGAGGAACGGAATGTCGGAAAGGGTCAGCGCGCACGATGCGCCGTTGATGCCGAGGACGTCGGGATCGTTATCGCTGTCAGCGGAGAGCACAAACGCGATGACCTGAGTTTCGCACTTGAAGCCGTCGGCGAACATCGGACGGACGGGCCGGTCAATCTGGCGGCTGGTGAGCACCTCGCGCTCGCTCATGCGCCCTTCGCGCTTGATGAAGCCGCCGGGAAAGCGTCCACCGGCGTAGGTGTATTCGCGGTAATCGACGGTCAGCGGAAAGAAATCGATGCCTTCGCGCGGATCGGCGTTGGCGGTGGCGGTGGCGAGCACGACGTTATCGCCCAGGCGGACCACGGCCGCTCCATGGGCTTGCTTGGCCAATTTTCCGGTTTCAAATTTGAGATTCTTGCCGCCGGCGAGGTTGACAAATACTTCACTCACTTCTGGTTTCATAATTCATTCCTTTTATGACGGAGGGCCAGGTGCCCCCATTTTTCGCGCACTCTGCAAAAAAGTGGGGGACTTGTGCTGGATGAGCGAGCGAGGCGAATCGCGGCCGGCAGGGACCGGCTTCAGCCGGGCCGCAACTGCCGCAGCGGACCTGTTCGCGAGACCTGGGCCTCAGGCCCTGAAGGTCTGCAACATGTCCGGAAAAATGCCTTAAGACTTGCACCGGTGGAGGTTCCTCAATGCTGCCCCGCCTGCCCGGCAGACGGAGTGCTCAGAAATAGGCTTCCCAGAATCCGGGGGCATCCCAGAAACACTACGGCTTTGACCCCCGCGCCGGAAAACTACTTGCGGATGCCGAGTTTCGTAATGACGGTCTTGTAGCGCTCGGAATCGTATTTCTTGAGGTAGTCGAGCAAGCGACGCCGCTTGCTGACCAGCATTAGCAGGCCGCGGCGCGAGCCGTGGTCCTTCTGGTGAGTCTTGAAGTGTTCCGTCAGTTGGCCAATGCGTTCACTGATGATGGCGATCTGGACCTCCGGACTCCCGGTGTCGGTCGCGTGCGTCTGGTACTGGTCAATGACGGATTTCTTTTGCTCTCTGGCTAGCACTAACCTGGTGCACTCCTGTCTTCTAGTTTGTCTTTATCTTGGTGACGGTATTGAGGTTATCACGCGGGTGGAGGGGGTGTAAAGGCGGGGAGGGGCTGTCCGTCCTATGGCCTTTTCAACTTTGCCTCCTGAACGCGATAGGCCAGCAGACTCAAGAAGGAGATGTACTCTACTGCCCTCTGCTCGGGGCCTTCCGGAAACGCATGACCTCCCGGGTTTCGGATGCCGAGCACCGCTCCCTCGAAAAGACGCATCATTCCAAGCTGCTCGTCTTCGTCAGTCTTGTCCTTCAATTCGTTAAATGCGAGAATCGGCGCATTCTTGGAAAATACTGTGGTCATGAGGGGGGCTCCGTCTAGGTCATGACGGCCTGAGCGATCCTTCACATAGTTCACCAGGGCCTTCGCTGCAGCGAAAACGGCATCCCAAGGGTAACCGTCGAGGAACCTGTCTCTGGCGACTTCCCGGAGGCGTGGGTGGAGATTCAGCCGGTCGAAATACGTCGATGGAGCGGGCTTGTCTCCCGCGAGCATGTCTTCCCGCTTCTCTCTGAGCCGACCGATCAGCCCATTGAGGATCGCTATAGCCTGAACGACCCCGCGCTGTTCCGCCTGAACGATGGCAGCGGTAGACATGTCCGAAAATATCGGTCCCACCCAAAGCTCGATATGCTGATGTTCTCTGAACTCTGGAGAATTCGGACCAAAAACATCTAGAATCGTCGCCCGAAGATTACTTGTCGCGACAGTGTCGGCGCCATTATGCGCCAGAACAGCTTCCTGCACATTGATAGATTCGAGCTCCAGTATCCTGCGCTCGAGCTTCCTGACAGCCAGGTCAATCTCTTCACCTGACTTGAACTCCCGTTCTTCTAGGGGTGGTGGCGGCTGAACTCTCCTAACCATACAGATCTCCAAAGACGCGCGAGGTTCTGGACTATCTTCCCCTCGCTCTATTGTCGGTATTATCTTAGCGTGGGGCTGCCGAGCTGTCGCGGTTTTCAACGGGCGGGTGTCGCTAAGGTCGATCATTAAGGTTCATCCGCAGAAAACAGCAGGTTCCCTTTGGCAGGCTCAGGGCAGGTTCCTCGCCGTGCTTTCAGCCCGTTTCGGAATGACAACCCATTTTTCATCGCTTCAATAACGCTCTTGTGCCAATTTGGATTTCTTCACAGGCTGCTGTGACATCTGCCGCTGCGGTCTCGCTCGCTCACCCCTAAAATCTTGTCATTCCGATGCGCGCTTGGAGCGCGCGAGGAACCTGCTGTCCTTTGGAGTGGCAATGGTTCGCGGCAGCGCGAGCAAACAGCAGGTTCCTCACCGGGCCTTCGGCCCGATTCGGAATGACATCGTTTAGTGGTGCGGAGGGGCAATGGTGCGGGAGAAGCGCTACTACGTGTACATCATGGCGAGCAAGAGGCGGAGTGGCCCACATCTGGGTGCCCCATTTCTCGCGTTCTTTGCGAGAAGTGGGCGCGGGCTGACCGCGCTCCAATCTCAAAACAAATCCACAGCCCCGTGTGACATCTGACCTTGCTTCGCAGTTCCGATGCGCCCATCATGGCCAAGGAAAAGGCGGTGCCAGCGGCCGCCACAAAACAGGGAAAAAGAGAACGAACTCCTTGCGGCTCAAGATTTTGCCTGCAACTTGTTGAGCCCCATAGATTAAATCTTATGATTATATACTTGACTTAGGAGTGATCTAATGGGAGAAGAAAAGGTAAAGCCTAAAAGATGGGCCGGTGTGTTCGTGGACGGCGTGCTGTACGGACCAAGCTGGGAGGATTACGTGGCTTCCCTGACGCCGCCGCCAAATAGCGCGATCTCTAGCGTGAACCCCGCCCAAGATTCCTTGCAGAGCGGGCAGGTTGAATGATTCAACGCTATTTGTCTTTTTGCGTCATCTGGGCTAGTAGCAATTACGAAAGCCTTGCCAAAACCATAGGCACTCTGACATAGCGGGCAATCAACCGCGTACCGAAACGGAAACGGCATGTTTTACTCCGGTTTCTTGGAAAAGTTGCAGAACTCGTCGGCAAACTGCTTGCCTCGTTCTTTTTCTCGCTCACGGGCTTGAATAAGATGATCGCGATGAATTTCTATATCGCCATCTCGTTGTTGCGCTCTGTACCGAAGTTCGGAACGTAAAAGCTCCCGCAGTTCCTTTTCTTGTTCCGAGTATGTTTTTCGGAGTCGGTCACTGATGGCCCAAAGCTGTAGCGCGATCACGACCAAGAGCACGATTATGATGTCGGCGCTCATATTGGGAATCCGCTGCTAAAATTAAAGTATGGGACAAGACATGAAGGTTGATAAGAACAAGTTTGATACCCTGCTGAGGAAGATGCTGGAAACGCCGCCTCTGCCGAAGTCGGAAGTCCAGGTTAAGCACCCGAAGCCAAAGAAACGGAAGGACCCAGCAGCGTAGGAGACGCAATGTACAAAGTCGTAAAGAAAGATGGAAAAACCTTCGTAGTAGATGCAAACGACAAGGTAGTTTACGCTTCGCCAAACGACGGTTATGTCATCTACAAATCGGAAATGGGGGCGCAAGTCGCCAAGGTTTCCGACATGACCGATATTCAATTGTTGGCTGCTCTCGCCAATGTTATAAAGCTCCCCTAGAACGTTTCCCGTGTCAGTTTCTTGTACGTCAACGGTTTCTTCTGCGTCAGTTCCCGAAGAAGCGTCTGGAACATGAACGGCTGCATACCGCGTCGGTTGTAGCGCCAGCAGAACTCTTGCAGGTAGGAATCTAGGTGATCTTCGCTGAGATGGTGGTAGGAGCCGATTACGCCACGCTTGAATAGCGAGAACGCGCCTTCGATAGTCTTGGCGGACAGTTCCCCGAACTCGTCTAGTTCCTTCTTGTGGTCGGCAACCTTGTGCTGCGAGACGGGCACGATTGCGGGAATAACGCCACGATATGTCGGGCTTCCATCCGTGACAATCTGTTCTGTTTCTGGACTAATCTTCTGTTTCAGGACGGGCTTGATCGTTTCGGCCTTGGCGTTGCTGATTCGCTGAAGATGCACTCGCCCACCGCGTTCGGCAATCCCGAGAATCCGTAACTTTTGGTCGCGCTTTTCTTTGGTGGTTTTGCGTTTATCGTGAGACTTTCCGCCAAGCCAGCTTTCATCAACTTCAACTATTTTGCCCGCCCCGCCCATTGGCGCAGTCTCAAGTTCTTCCATCGCCTTGCGGATTCTGTGGCAGAGATGCCAAGCGGTCTTGTAAGCAACCCCGATGTGGCGGGAAACCTGTAGCGCGGAAACGCCCTTCTTCGCTTCGGCCATGAGAGCCATCGCCATGAACCATTTTGTCAGGGACAGATGCGAGTCATGGAACAGAGTGCCCGTGGTAGCAGAGAAGTGCAGTTTGCATTCGCCACACTCGAATAAGCGGCAAGGCTTGCCCGTTTTGCCCCGTGTAGCGATCTGGTAGCACTTGTCGTAGTTGCAGGCCAGACAGTGAACGCCTTCAGGCCACCGCTGGCGGATCAGGTAGTCCAAAGCTTCATCTTCGGTTCTAAAATTCCGCGTTACATTTAGGAGGTTCATTGTCCCATCTCACCTATGCTGAAAGAAGTCGGGCAATTGATAATTGGGGAGAAGCACTCCACAAAGCCGCGCTTACTGGTCAACCTTGGCCAGAGCTTGATCTAGAGCTTTTTTGTAATCGTCCCAATTCTTCATCGGTCCAAGGATCGGAAGATTCGTGTTCTGCATCAGGCATCCCTCAAGCAAAGTGAGCCTGATTCTGAGTCTTTCAACGTCCTTTTCCAGTTCTAGCATTGTCATATTCGCCTCCAAGTTGTTGATTCTACGTGACATCAACCAACTCTGAGGACATTATGGCAGAGAAAGCGTCCTAAGTCAAGTATATAATCATATTAAATCTCATTTTCTCGCTAACTCGATGATTCCAATAGATCGAGGGGGAGGGGGGAGGGGGGCCCCGAGCTTGATCATTCAGGCTCATCCGCAAACAAAAGCAGGTTCCTCACCGGGCTTTCAGCCCGATTCGGAATGACAACCTTATTTTCACCTCGGCTCAGAATGACAACCCCATTTTTCATTGCTTCAATAACCCTCTTGTGCCAATTTGGATTTCTTCACAGGCTGCTGTGACATCTGCCGCTGCGGTCTTGCTCGCTCACCCCTAAAATCTTGTCATTCCGATGCGCGCTTGGAGCGCGCGAGGAACCTGCTGTCCCTTGGAGGGGCAATGGTTCGTGGCAGCGCGAGCAAACAGCAGGTTCCTCACCGGGCCTTTGGCCCGATTCGGAATGACATCGTTCAAGGGTGCGGAGGGGCAATGGTGCGTGAGAGGCGCTACTACGTGTACATCATGGCGAGCAAGAGCCGGGTGCTTTACGTCGGCGTGACCGGTTTTCTGATGGCGCGGGTCTTGCGCCACAAGGCCGGGGAGGGCGGAGCCTTTACGCGAAAGTATCGCGTGCATCGGCTGGTTTACTACCACAGCTTTCAGAACGTGGGCGATGCCATCGCGCGCGAGACCGAGATCAAGAAATCGCGGCGCGAGAAGAAAGTGGCACTGATTCATGCGGACAATCCGACATGGGAGGATCTGTCCGCGGGTTGGGGAGAGGCAGCCGTGATGAGGGTGTCGGGAACAGCAGGTCGACGGGTTAAGGGAAGGGATGGAGAGAAAGATATAAACGGGCCGCCCAAGCACGGCCCTTGTTTACAACGGCCTTGCTAGAACACGCCGGGCACAGCCTTGTTGATCAGCCCGACGGAGCTGTTGGCCGACTGGCCAGCAGCATACGTGAAGGTGGCGGACTCATTAGCCAAAACGATCTGCTCCGTCGCCAACACCGTAGTGCTGCCAGTGGCAACGACCGACACGAGATACGTGCCGTACGGTACGTTGACCGTCGCCTCCTTGCCAGGACTTGCCGTTGCTTTGAACGTCTTGGGATTCTTGACGCCGACCTGGGTCAGCGTCGTCTGCAATGCGGGAGCATCCGCGGCTTGCGCAAAGACAAATCGCGCGTTGCCCGGCGTTACCGCCGACACGTTGTCGGTGAACTGCAGCAGAGTGGGCTGACCGCCGCTGATTGCGGCTACCGCCGACACACTTGCTCCAGCAGTCAGAGTTACTTGCGAGTCGATGATCGGTTCATTCGTGCAGGGTGCCAGCGTGTTGGCCTCGCTGATCACGACTTCATACGTTCCCGCGGAGAAACTGAGCGGCCCAATTGTGCTGCCATACGCCAGGTCGCGCGGTAGGCAGGTCTCCCCGTTAATCAAGACATCAATCGGAAAACCAGGGCTGAGATTATCGGCGACATCCCGTCCGGGAATGCCATGCACGATGTAAAGGTAGGCGTTATCGGCGGCAAAGCCGTACGCCCCCAGAACAACGCATAGAGCTGCAAGTTGCATAACGACACGTGTGCGCAGTTTCATAAGTCTCCTTAGAGTTTTCGATGGTTTGGTTCGGATGTTTGAGGGATGAACTGCTCATCCACGCAGAAGAACTACGCTAGAGCGGTTCACGTTTCACTGCTGAGATCTCAACCGGGAAGCCGTCTGGCTTCGTATGGATCAAACCCTCGAACCAAACGGAAGTTGTCTGGATGCAAGAAGAAGAATCGTGTGCAGGTGCTGCCGGCGCGAACTTACCGAAGAAAGCGCTCCTCCCAACAGAGCGCAAGCATGAGGCGCCTGACGGTGCCGATGAGATCACTGCGGCGTGAGTTCAGAGGTAGCCAGCGATCCGGCACGGTCTCGTTGGCAAGGGCGCACACAACGCCGCACACAACGCCAGAGAATCTCGTGAACGTCCCCAGAAATGTCTTGACTCCGCAGTGTCTCTCCACTGTAATAGATTAAAGCAGTGCTCTTTGAGAACTGAATAGCAATTGGCTAAGTCTTTGCGACACAGGATTTTACCTCTAAGTCGAAGAAGGACTCGAGGCCTCGGCATGACGTTATCCACTTCGGCTGCGCCGTCCAATGACTCGAATCGCAGTTCGGTGTGATGGAAATCCGGGTTCAGCGGACCGGGGTGCGAGCCTGCCTCGTCCTCGAGACAGCCCTCTGCAGGTGGGACGGGTGGCTTACTCTTTCTGCATCACCCGAACCAAGCACCCGGCATATTGCATCCTACTCGCGGTCGAAGGCCCCGGCGGGTTAATCTAGAGACGTTGATCTGGAGAACACGGAGGCAGCGTGCGCTGCGGACGTTGTGGCAACGATAACGCCGATACCAACCGCTTCTGCGGCATGTGCGGAGCCCCGCTCTCCCCGGCTCCGGTGCAAGCGCCCGCGTTGCAGTCCACGCGGAGTGCAACCCCGTTGCCGATGACGCCGCAAGCCGTTCCCAGCGCGTCTCACGTGGCCAGCGCCCCTGCGCAAGCTCGCCCGTCCGCGCCTGCCCCAGTCGATGACGCGCCTATTATCACTGGACCGTCCTTCCTCGGTTTGAACCAGCCCGCCCCGAATAGAGGCCGAGGCGCATCGCTGCGCCCCGCGCAGGATCATCTGCGGTCGTCGCGCAATTTGGACTATTTGCTCGAAGACGAAGATGACCAGGAACCGAAGCGCCGCATCGGCAAAGTGCTCTTGATTCTCATCGCCCTGGCTTTGGCGTTGGGCTTCGGATATCTCCACTGGAAGCAGGGCGGCTTTGACTGGCTCACCGCCAGCGCCAGGAAACCGTCTGCGGCGCAACCTGCCGATTCCTCTCAGCCGCAACCGTCTTCGGAGCCGGCCCCTGCTCCGTCGTCTGCGACTCCGTCGTCGACCCCGCAGGCAAGCCCAAGCGGCTCGAATGCAGATTCTTCCGCCGCCAACCAAACATCTCCAGCAACTTCGCAGCCGGCAAACCCTGCGCCAACTTCCCCGGGTCCACGCCCGGAGTCCGGCAGCGCGAACGCCCCTTCAGCAAACACGCCCGCGCCGGCAGCGCCGGGCGAGTCTGGCAACACTCAGCCCAAGGTTGCTGACTCGGCCGCAGCCGCAACGCCGCAACGGGAATCCACATCCGACACAACTGCGAAAGCTCCCGACACCGAAGCGCCCGCTCCGAAACCGGCGCGCGCGGCCAAACCCACGCCGGTCAAGCCCTCGGATCCGGTGGCAGACGCCGAGAAATACATCTACGGACGCGGTGTCCGCCAGGACTGCGACCGCGGACTGCGTCAACTGAAGCCCGCCGCCGAACAGTCTAACCCCAAGGCCATGATTTCCCTGGGCGCTCTCTACGCAACGGGAGTCTGCACTCCCCGTGATCTTCCCACCGCTTATCGCTGGTTCGCCTTCGCCCTGCGCAAGCAACCGGACAACGAACCCCTGCAGGAAAACTTGCAGAAGATATGGGCGCAGATGACCCAACCCGAGCGCCAGTTGGCGGTCAAGCTCACCCAGTAAGGCTTGCCTGCCCCATCTACTTGCTGTTATGTTTTTTCGGCAATAGCTGGGTAATCTGGTAAATGAAGTTGAGTTTTTGCAATTGCCCAATTACCTAATCGCGAAATCACTTAATTCAACAGAATCCGTTTTGGGTTTCCAGCACGTACTTCAATCAGGAAGAAACAGCGTTTGTCGACTCCGCAACGACAAGGGATTCCCTCTGACCTGGCCATGGTTACGGGCCTGAAATCTGGCGATCAGAGCGCCATGGCGGAACTCTACGACCGCTACTCTTCTATCGTGTATTCGGTCGCCTTGCGGGTGCTTGGCGATACGGGAGCCGCCGAGGACGTGCTGCAGGAAATCTTTTTGCAGCTGTGGCGCAATCCGGGCGCATTCGACGCCGCCCGCGGCAGTTTGGGCGCGTGGCTAGCAGTTATCGCGCGGAACCGCGCCATCGATTCTCTGCGCAGGCGCAAGCCAGAAACCGACCTTGAAGACGTGGTCATTTCCGTGGCGCCGGACCTCGCTGGCGAGGCCGAGCGCCACCGGGCGGCGGAGAAGATTCGTGGCGTGATGGGAGCGATGCCCGCCGCCCAGCGCAGTGCGATCGAGATGGCGTATTTCGAAGGGCTCAGCCATTCCGAGATTGCCGCGAAGACGGGAGAGCCACTGGGCACGATCAAGACCAGAATTCGCACAGCTTTGATGACGCTGCGGAAAGCGTTTGGGAGTTGACGAGAGAAGGTCAAAATCCCCATCCTTGCGGAAAGAACAGTCAAGGATGGGCACCCTCCAGAGTTAGCAGGGTGACAATTGGTTCCTTCGAGATGAGCGGGCACGAACAATTCGCCGAGGATCTCGCACTCTACGCGCTGGGAACGCTGGAGGGCGCGGAGCGCACGAACCTCGAACGGCATCTGACGACCTGTGCCGCCTGCAAGTTGGAACTCGAACAACTGCGGGGAGACTCGGCTTTGCTCGCCCTTTCCGTGTCGGGGCCGAAACCTCCGCAGCGTGCGCGCCAACGGTTGCTGGATGCGGTGGCAAAGGAACCGCGCGTCCCCAAAGTTGTGACGTCCGCGCCACGCCGCTCGTGGTGGGGATTTCTAGGTTGGGCGGCGACGGCGGCAGTAGTAGTGTTTGCCATTTCGCTGTGGAAAGAAAACGCGGCTCTGCAACAGACGCTCGCCTCGACCAACCAGCAAACGACGCAGAGCAGTCGCGAACTCGAAGATTTGCGCCGAATTGCCGCGCCCATACTCGAGCCTGAGGCGCAGCGCGTGACGCTTGTGTCGGTTAAGACTTCGCCGCAGCCGCAGGGCAAGGCTTTCTATCTGCGCAACCGGAACAGCCTGGTTTTCCTGGCGAACAACATGCCCGCTCTTCCCTCTCAGAAGGCATACGAGTTGTGGCTGATCCCAACCAGCGGCGCACCCATTCCCGCAGGAGTGTTCAAGCCCGACGCACACGGCAGCGCCACCGTGGTTAATCCTCTGTTGCCTGCGGGAACTGAAGCCAAGGCGTTCGCGATTACTATTGAGAACGAGGCGGGAGCCTCTACTCCCACCATGCCGATCGTGATGATGGGCGCGGGCGAGTAAGGAAGACTACTCAATTTTCAGTAAGCAAGAACCTCACTTCTGGCGAACGCGCGAGAAATGGGGGACCCGCTGCTTGCTAAACTTCTGTATGAGGAAGCAAACGATATGAGATTCCGCTCACTTGCTTTGCCGGTTTGTACTCTGGTCTTTGCTTGTTTTCCGATGCCTTTCGCGGCCGCTCAGTCAGCTCCATCCACGCCACCCCCGCCGCGGGCGATCACGGTGGATGATGCATTTGCGATCCATGAAGTGCGCGATCCGCAGATTACGGATGACGGCAAGTGGGTGGCTTATACGGTCGCGACCGCGTCGTTGAAGGAGGACAAGACGGAGACGCGCATCTGGATGGCGCCGGTTGCCGGAGTCGATGCCATCGTTATGACGGCCGAGGAAGTTTCCTCATCGCATCCACGCTGGAGCCCCGACGGGAAATATCTCGCCTTTCTTTCCGGTCGCAACGAAGGCAAGACGCAGGTCTGGCTGCTCAACCGCATGGGCGGAGAAGCACAGAAGCTGACGGACGCGATTCAGGATGTGGATGATTTTGCCTGGTCGCCGGACAGCAAGCGACTGGTCATCGTGCTGCGCGATCCTTCTCCGGAAGAATTGGACGAAGCCAAGACGAAAGATAAAGACAAGCCCGGAACCGAAGAAAAGGACAAAGACGCGAAAGGAAAAAAGCCGAAGACGCCGCGGCCGCTGGTGGTGGATCGCTACCGCTTCAAGACCGACACGATCGGGTATCTGGACCGCCGCCGCACCCATTTGTATGTGTTCGATGTGGCTACGAAGGCGGTGGCGCAGGTTACGTCCGGGGATTTCGATGACGAGGAGCCGGCGTGGTCTCCCGACGGCAAGCTGCTGGCGTTCCGCAGCAACCGCTCCACTCCGGACCCAGACCGCACCTACGACACCAACATCTGGGTGGTCGCGGCGGACAACACTGACAAAGGCGCGCACCTGACGCAGGTGACGACGAATCTCGGAGAGGACGAGCAGCCGACGTGGTCGCCCGACGGCAAATGGATCACTTACGTCACCAAACTTGATCCGAAGCTCTTTGAGTATGGGACACGACACGTTGCGGTCTCCCCGGCCACGGGAGGTCAGGCGAAAGTGTTGACGCTGGCCTTCGATCGCATGTCAAGGTCGCCGCACTTCTCACCGGATGGGCAGTTCATTTATTTCATCGCCGATGACGATGGTACCCAAAACCTGTGCCGCATTCCGGCAAGCGGCGGCGAGATCACGCGCACTATCTCTGGGCGGGTCGTGATTCCCAGCTACTCCGTGGCGAAGTCCGGCGAGATTGCTGCCCAGATCACCACCATGGACCGGCCGGGCGAAATCTACATCGCCTCGGTCGGTCCGCCCGCTCGCCTCACGCACGTGAATGACGGGTTCATGGCAAAGATTAAGGTCGTCACGCCGGAATACGTCAAGTTCAAAAGTAAGGACGGTACTACGGTCGCGGGGTATCTCTACAAGCCGCTGGATTACGTGGCCGGCAAGAAATATCCCGCGCTTCTGTATCCGCACGGCGGGCCGGTGTGGGCTTACTACGGCGAATTCAATCATTTCTCTCAGCTCTTCGCGGCTAACGGGTACGTGGTGCTGGAGCCAAATCCACGCGGCTCGACCGGCTACGGACAGGACTACTGCAAGGCCATCTACGCCGACTGGGGAAACAAGGACTATCAGGACGACATGGCGATGGTCGACTACGCCATCGCCCAGGGACTCGTGGATCCGGACAAGCTAGCGGTGGGCGGATGGTCGTATGGCGGCATCTCGACGGACTTCATCATTGCGCAGACCACGCGCTTCAAGGCGGCAATTTCCGGCGCAGGCTCGGCCTTCTTCGCGGCATTGTACGGGCATGACCAGTACATTCTGGACTACGATGTGGAACTCGGCCATCCGTGGGACAACCGCGCGGTGTGGGATAGAGTTTCACCCTTCTACAAACTCGCAAACATTACCACGCCGACGCTGTTCATGGGCGGCGAGATCGACTGGAATGTGCCGATCGTAGGTGGCGAGCAGATGTACGAGGCGATGAAGAGCCTGGGCCGGGAAACCGAGTTGGTCGTGTATCCCGGGGAGTACCACGGATTCAAAACGCCATCCCACATAAAAGACCGGCTCGAACGCAATCTCAGTTGGTACGCGCATTATGTGAAGAAGGATGGTAGCCCGGCGCGGCCAGCAGCCGCTGCCAAAGCGAATTAGAGCGCTGCGGAACTCGCGGTTTGCGCGGATTTCGCTAAGATAGATGTGTCCCCAAAATGCCTTCGCCCGCACACAAAGTTTTCGCACCTTTCCTGCTGTTCGCCGCCCTGGTCTCCATGGGCGTGCGGGCACAACAGACCGACAGCCCGCGCGCCTCTCAACCCCAGCACGCGATCGGCCGCAAGCTCAGCGCGAAGGGCGTCCCGAATTTCGGTGAGGTCACGCCAACTCTCTATCGCAGCGCCCAGCCCAGCTCCGCCGGCTTCGAAGCGCTGGCCAGGATGGGCGTCCAGATCGTGGTCGACGCGCATGCCACAAACCAGCGCGAGAAAGAAGAGGCAGCCCGATTGGGGATGCAGTATGTGTCGATCGCTTGGCATTGTCCCTGGCCCAAAGATGCGGCGATGGCAAAGTTCCTGCAGGTGCTGCGGGAGAATCGGGGGAAAAAAGTCTTGGTGCACTGCCGCCTGGGCGACGACCGCACCGGAATGATGGTGGCCGCCTATCGCATGGCCGAGGAGGGTTGGACCGCACAAGAAGCGATGAAGGAGATGCAGGCGTTCGGCTTCAGCACTCTTCATCACGCGATTTGCCCAGGCCTGGCCGGGTACGAGGAAACATTTCCGCAGCGGCTAAAGACCAGCTCCGCATTTAAGGAATTACGCCCGACCCCGTCTCAGTGAGGCGTGTCTCTGGCGGACAAATCAAAAAGCCCGGCTTGATCGGAGCCGGGCTTATTTCTGGGGTTGCCAGCAATGCTAGGCAGCCGCGGATCTCTTGGTGCGGCCCTCTGTCGTGATCGGCTGTGCCACTTTGCGCACGAGAAAGGGTTGCAGATTCGGCTCAGAACCGGCCCACTCCAGACTAACAATGGAGTGCCCGGGCTGGCACGTAACGAAATAGCGCTCTCCGGTTGGGCTGGTTACTTCAAACTTGCCGGTCTCGCCCTGTAAAGCCTCGGCAACGTCGTAAGTTGAAATGCTGTCGTTGAGTTTCATTGGGGACTTCCTCCAGTGTGTTACCTGTTGTTGGTTGGGTTGTCCCCTACCCTAGGGAGGAGCGTTCCTTTCATGATAGAACACGGCAGGCTGGAGTCAAGGCCGGGCGCCAATTTTTTACATCAGGTTCACACTAGGGAATCTACCCGAGGTGACGCGGACACTCTGGTCCGCGGCTCTTGATTCTGGCTCTCCCGGGTTGATCTACGCTTCGTCCGATTCCTTCAGCTTCGCGATCACGCCAAAATCCTCCAGCGTAGTCGTATCGCCTTTCACTTCTCCGCTGCTGGCCAACTCCCGCAGCAGGCGGCGCATGATTTTGCCGCTGCGAGTTTTGGGGAGCGTGTCGGTGAACCGGATGTCGTCGGGCTTGGCCAGCGCTCCAATTTCCTTGGCGACCCACTTCCGTAGTTCTTCTTTCAATTCGTTGGTGGGCTGGCGGCCGTGTTCAAGTGTGACAAACGCCGAGATCGCCTGGCCTTTTAGATCATCCGGACGTCCGACCACCGCGGCTTCCGCGACCGCCTCATGCGCGACCAGGGCAGATTCCACTTCCATCGTGCTGAGACGGTGGCCGCTGACGTTGAGCACATCGTCCACGCGGCCCATGATCCAGAAATAGCCGTCTTTATCTTTGCGCGCGCCGTCCCCGGTGAAATACATCCCCGGAATCTGCGACCAGTATTGCCGCTCGTAACGATCCGGATCGCCGTAGATGGTCCGCAACATACCGGGCCACGGCCGCTTGATAACGAGAAATCCTCCCGCACCATCCGGCACATTCTTGCCGTCCATGGTGACGACTTCAGCGACCACGCCGGGGAAGGGTCGCGTCGCCGATCCCGGCTTGGTGCCAATCGCCCCTGGAATCGGCGTCAGCATGATGTGTCCGGTTTCGGTCTGCCACCACGTGTCGACAATCGGGCAGCGGTTGCCGCCGATGGTCTCGCGGTACCACATCCAGGCTTCGGGGTTGATCGGCTCGCCGACGGTGCCCAGCAGGCGCAAGCTTCTCATGTTGTGCTTCTTCGGCCACTCGTCGCCCCACTTGATGAAGGTGCGAATCGCGGTGGGCGCGGTGTAGAAGACGTTCACCTTGTGTCGCGCGATGATCGACCAGAAACGATCGGGCTCGGGGAAATTGGGCGCGCCCTCGTACATCAGGCTGGTGGCGCCGTTTTGCAGCGGACCGTAAACGATGTAGCTGTGGCCGGTGACCCATCCGATGTCGGCGGTGCACCAGTAGGTATCTTCCTCTTTGAGATCGAAAACCCACTTCGTGGTGAGATACGTTCCTACGGAATATCCGCCGGTCGTGTGCACCACGCCTTTCGGTTTGCCGGTGGTGCCCGACGTATAAAGGATGTAGAGCGGATGCTCGGCATCGAGCGGCTCGGCGGGACAATCATCCGAAGCCTTCGCCATCAACTCATGCCACCAGTGATCACGGCCGGGCTGCATGTTGATTGCAGTCCCCGTGCGCTTGTAGATGACCACATGCTTCACGCTCGGGCAGGACTTCAGCGCTTCTTCGACTGCGGGAAAAAGTTTGACTTCCGCACCACGGCGGTAGGATCCGTCCTGGGTGATAACGGCGGTAGCTTGCGAGTCGTGGATGCGATCCACCAGTGCGTTGGAAGAGAATCCTCCGAAGACCACGGTGTGGGGCGCTCCAATGCGGGCGCAGGCCAGCATCGCGATGGCGAGCTCGGGCGTCATGCCCATATAGATGGCGACGCGGTCGCCTTTCTTCACGCCGAGCGATTTCAGCACGTTCGCGAACTTCTGCACCTCGCGGTGTAACTGCTGATAAGTGAGCACGCGGACTTCGCCGGGCTCGCTTTCCCAGATGATGGCAGCTTTGTTCTTGCGCGCAGTCGTGACGTGCCGGTCGAGGCAGTTGTACGAAAGGTTGATCTGTCCGCCGACAAACCACTTCGCCCACGGACAATTCCATTCGAGCACCGCGTCCCACTTCTTGAACCAGTGCAGCTCCGACGCGATGCCTCCCCAGAATTTGTCCGGGTCGTCAATGGATTCTTTGTAGAGGCGCTCGTATTGCTCGAGGTTCTTGATGTGCGCTTGCTGGCTGAATTCCGTGGGTGGCTCGAACTTGCGCTGCTCGTGCAGGATGGAATCGATATTGGTGGCCTGCATATCGACGACTGCTTTGTCCGGCATGCTGGAACCTCGACGTGGAGGGATGGTTCCCGTGCGTTACGGATGCACGGAACGAAACCGCAAGAGTTTATTCTACACACTGAAACCGCCACTGTGATCCTGCGGCGTAGGACCGCGGGATAGTCATAGGTCGGAAATTGTCAATTTCCGCCTATGGTCGGCGGACCTCCATATTTCTTGAAGACAGAATCTCGGGAGACGACGCCCTCAAGGTGATGGGAGTCGGCGCGGTTGACGACCGGCACGAGCGGAAAGTGGTTGACGTAGCGCAGAGCCGCGTCGAGGGGGAGATCGGGATAAAGGCTGGGCACAGCTTGGGCGGGGAGAAGCGAGCCTAGCGTGTGTTCGCCCTTGCCTTCCTGGAAAAGGCGGAGAAGCTGGTCGCGGCCAATGGCGCTCCAGCCGCTGGGATGCAGGCGCACGAGGAACGTGGCTTCCTTGGAATCCTGCACCCGGCTGGCGTTGGCGTCGACGTAGTCCTGCGCGTTCAGGATCGTCTTGGGAGCCGGCAACATGGCATCTTCGACACGAAGGATGGTTTCTTCGCGTTCTTCTTCCAGCGAAGGCAGGATTAGGCCATCCTGGCGCGTCAGCATATCGAAGATGGGGATGGTTTGCAGGCTACGCGAAACGAGATAGGCGAACGTATTGGCGACGATGACGGGAACGACGATTTCGTAGTTGCCGCTGACTTCGAGGACCATGAAAACCGAAGTCATGGGAACACGCAGGAAGCCGGCAAACAGGACTCCCATGCCGACGAGGACGTACGTTCCAGTGGATCCGGGCAGATGCGGGAAGAAAATGCGCTCGACGCCGCCGACGGCTCCGCCGAGCATGGCGCCGATGAAAAGCGTGGGAGCGAACATGCCGCCGGGGGTTCCGCTGACAAAAGAAACTGTGGTAGCGAGAATCTTGAGAATGGCGAGGATGGCGAGCAGCTTCCAGGCGTACTGGCCGTGCATAGCCTGGTCCATGGAGTCATAGCCCGCACCCAGGACCTGCGGCGCACCGAGGTATGCGATGAGCCCAACCAGCAACCCGGCGAGAGCGGGCTGAAAGTATTGCGTCCAGCGAGGCAGGGCTTTGAGGCGGGGCCGCAGGAATCCGACCGCCTTCGCAAAAATGACAGCGGCGAGGCCACCGACGACTCCAAGAACGGCGTAGGCGATGAGCTCGGAGGGCCGCTTGAAAGTGGTAACCGGGATGCGGAACAGCGGCTCGCTGCCGAGAAACCAGCGAACGATGACGACGCTGGAAACCGCCGACAGAACGACAGAGCCCAGAATTCCGGCACTCCAGCGGCCGATCACCTCCTCGATGACGAACAAAACGGCCGAGATGGGAGCGTTAAAGGCGGCGGCCAGGCCGGCGGCCGCTCCGACCGGAGCCATGAGACGGAGTTTTTCGCGGGAGATTTCCAGCTGGCGTCCGAGCGCTGAAGCAATGCTGGCTCCGATTTGCAGCGACGGATCTTCAGGACCGAGCGATTGTCCCGAACCGATAGCGAGTGCGGAGCAGATGAATTTGCCTACCGCGGTACGAAACGGGATAAACCCGTTGAAGATGTAGAGCGCCGCTTTGGTCTGGTTGACGCCGCTGCCCCGAATGCCCGGAAATACGCGCATCACGAGAACGGCGACGACTAAGCCGGCAAGGGAGGGCACGGCAAACATTCGCCAGTTGTGAGCGTGCGGCAGTGGACCGAGCAAGGCGAGATGAGTCCAGTCAATCGCCAGCCGGAAGCACACGACCGCAAGTCCAGAGAAAATCCCGATGAAGACCGAGAGGATGAGAAAGAATACCTCCTCGTGGAAGACGCCTTCGAGGGTCGAGAAGAGGCGGCGGCGAATCGGGCGCGACACGTCGGCCAAGGCTGGCGCAGCCGCGGACGAGTCGGACAAGTGGACCTGATCGCTCATTGGCTGGCCGCCTCCCGTTTCTGGGAGATCAGCAACAGAGCGAGATCGAGGCCCTGCGGTGGACCACACTGGCTAGCGGCTTGCCGCTCAATCTGGAAGACGAGATCCATGATGGAATCGGGAAGATCAGTCTCCCCCGGAGTACGCAGGCGGGCCAGATTTGGTTTCATGGCGGACCAGCGGGACTGGAGACTTGCCACCGAAGCTGTGGCTGGCTCGGTTGTGTTGGCTGCCTGGTTCGCGGATGCCGACCCAGACGAATTGAGGTCAATCCCCCGCTCATGCACGCATTCGGTTAGGCGCTTCTCCGCTTGGGTGAAGGCCGCGGCGATGCGGCGATTGCGCTCCGCGTCGGAAATGTGGCTGCGGTATGGGCTGACGCGGAGCACCAGGTCAGCCGTGGCAAGAAGCTCGCGGGAGTGGAGATCCTGCGGAGTGGCATTGACTGCGGCCTGCAGATAGTGCTGGGCGGCAACGTAGTTGCCGACGTTGTAAGCCGCCTCGCCTGCGCCCGCGAGCGCAGTGGAATTTGTGGGATTGAAGCGCAGAACCTCCTCATACTGACCTAGCGCACCGGCATAGTCCTGAGCTTGTTCGAACAGGTGTGCGGTCTCGAAATGGAGTGCAGCCTCGGGCGGCAAGCTAGCCGCCAGGGCGATGAGCTCCGACTCAGTCTTGGCAACCGCGTTTTCCTTCAACAGAAACTGGATAAGTTCGACGCGGGCTTTGCGGCGGTTGGCGTCGGCGTCGGAGTTCCAGACGCCGTACATGGCGTTATGGTAGTAGCGGGTAGCGTCGTCAATGGAGCCGCGGTGCGCGGCCACGCGGGCCAGGGCCAGGTTGACGGCAGCATCTTGCGGCGTTCGCTGCCAGAGAGCGATGAGGTAGGATTCGGCCTCGTCCAGACGGCGCGGATCCCCGCTGTCGCGCAGAGCACGGGCCAGGCTGAGCTGATACTGCGAGTTTGACGGATCGCAGGTGAGGGCGGCGCGGAAGGCAGCAATGGCCTCGTCGAAGCGGTGAGCGTTGGCATCCGCCAGGCCTTCGGCGTAGAGCTTACGTCCACGCGCCTGCTGGTTCGCGTTGAAACGCGTGACGAGATGGCTGACAGCGGCAAAGGCCGCCGCAGCCGCGAGAGTGAGAACGAGCAGGACCAAGGGCGCGGAGCGTGGGAACAGGCGGTTGAAGCGCGGCGCGACGTCTCGTCTCACGATACTATCCTAAGACATCGGGGCAGATTCCGTCTCAGCCCGCCTGATCCGCAAGGCGGTATGCCATTGAGCCTGCCATCGGGTAAGATACTCCGGCTGCGAAAGAGGGGATTTGCAGCTAGAGCCTCTGAGTGCACGATGAATCGCGAATATCACAAGGGATACAGCCAGGAACTGCACCGCGACATGGAAGCGCTCGTGTTCGGGCATGCGGGCACGCCGCTGCTGGTGTTTCCAACCTCGATGGGAAAATTCTTCGAGTATGAAGATCGAGGAATGATCGGGGTGCTGGCCACTAAAATCGAGCGCGGCGATTTGCAGGTGTTCTGCCCTGACGCGATCGACACCGAGAGCTGGTACAACAGGGGCGTACATCCCAGAGTGCGCGTGTTGCGGCACTTGCAGTACGAACGGTACATCCTGCATGAGTTTTTGCCGTTTGTGCGCTGGAAGAATCCAACCCAGCAGTTGGCGGTGACGGGCGCCAGTTTTGGCGGGTATCACGCGGTGAATTTTTCGCTGAAGCATCCTGACGTCGTGACGCACTGTGTGAGCATGAGCGGAGCCTACGACGTCCACCAGTTTCTGGACGGGTACTACGACGACGATTGCTACTTCAACTGCCCCCCGGATTTTCTGCCCAATATGAACGACGACTGGTTCCTAAGCCGCTACCGGCAGATGAAGATCGTGCTGGGTTCGGCGGACTGGGATATGTGCCTGGACCAGAATGTAAAGTTGTCGGGCATGCTGAACGCGAAGGCCGTGCCGCACTGGCTGGACATTTACAACGATAATTCGCAGCATGACTGGCCCCTGTGGCAGAGGATGGCAGGGAAGTATTTTTAGGGGCGCTTCGGTCTTCAATTATGAAACTCACCGTCACGATCGTAATCATTGTGCTGGCGATTGCGGTCTGGGCTATTAAATACCGCTCCCGCGAGTCAGGCGCCGCCGCCGGAACAAGCAAGGTGCCCCCGACGACCAAGAACCCGTACTTAGATCTGCGGAGCCAAATATTGCAGGGGTCCCGTTCGAGGTTCGGCCTTGCTCCTACTTCCAAGCCGACCGAGCCGTGGGGCGTCTTGATGGATCTTAACCATGCAGGGACGACTCTCACGGTGGTTGCTGCCTCCGATGGGTCGGCGAGCCTATATTTCAGCAACGGCGGCGGTTACTTCGGCGGTATCGCCGAGGAACCTATCCGAAGGGCGGCTCAAAGAGCGGTGGAGGTTGCTGGTGAGACGCAGCCTCTAACGCACGCGACCACGACCTTCCCACTACCCCAACAGGGCGAAGTCATTTTTTTCTCCTCACCGACTCGGGCGTTTACACGGTGAGTTCTCCGCAAAACGACTTGAATTCAACCAGTCACCCACTAAGAAGGCTGGGCGATGCGATGCAGGATGTGATCAGGCAATACGGCCCCTTTGTGCAAGCTACAGCACGAGCTGCGAACGAAAAGCAGTCCAACTAAATGGGCGGCTACGGTAACGGGACCGGGAGTGCAGGGGTCCTTCGACTGCGTGATTGCTTCGCTTCGCGAAACAATCACTCCGCTCAGGATGACAAATTTTGCTGGGAGATGAATTGTGAAGAAGATTGGCATTCTGTTTGGCATGGAAAATACGTTTCCGCCTGCACTGGTTGAGAAAATCAACGCCATGAAGGTCGACGACGTCACGGCCGAGTTCGTCATGGTGGGCGGAATCCGGATGGACGAGCCCAAAAAGTACGACGTGATCATCGACCGGATTTCACAGGACATCCAGTTTTATCGCGCTTACCTGAAGAACGCCGCGCTGCACGGAACGATTGTCGTGAACAACCCGTTCTGGTGGACGGCGGACGACAAGTTCTTCAATTACGCGCTGGCGCACAAGCTGGGCGTGGCCATTCCGCCGACCGTGATCCTGCCGCACAACAAGCATCCAGAGGGAACGACGGACCAGTCCATGCGGAATCTGATCTTTCCTCTGAACTGGCAGGAGTTGTTCGACTACGTCGGCTTCCCCGCCTTCCTGAAACCTTATTCCGGGGGAGGATGGAAACATGTGTACAAGGTGCACTCGCCGGAAGAGTTCTTCCACCACTACAACCAGACAGGCGACCTGTGCATGACGCTGCAGCACGGAGTGGAGTTCGACGAGTACTACCGGTGCTACGTGGTGGGGCAGGAAAAAGTGCACATCATGAAGTACAATCCCAAGGCTCCGCATCATGAGCGGTACGTGAAGGGGAATCCGCCGCCGTCATCGCCAGCGTTGCGCGATCGCATCGAAAAGGATGCGCTGACCTTGTGCCGGGCGCTGGGGTATGACCTGAATACGGTCGAATTTGCCGTCGAGGGTGGAGTGCCGTATGCGATTGATTTTCTGAATCCGGCGCCGGATGCCGAGGTTACATCGGTAGGTCAGACAAACTTCGAGTGGATCGTGAATGCGGTGACGGAAATGGCTGTAAAGAAAGCGCTTAGCGGAGACAGCCCGGTGAAGGAAATGCGCTGGAGTGGATTCTTGGCGGGCACGGCTGCAGCATCGCCCAAGCCGTCAGCGCGAAAGAAGTCGAAGGCATCGGAGTCTCGTGGATGATCTGAAGAAAAAGCGGTTTCTGTGGGGCGTTTTGTTGACGTGGGTGCCGTGGATTCCGACCCTGATGGGCCTGGCCAACGCGTTCCAAGGCATTGCGCGCGGGAAGGCGACGGGACTCGCCGTGGTGGCCGGAGGGCTCGCTGAAATCTTCATAACGTGGGGAATCGGCGCGATGGTTATCGCCCAAGCTACAGCCATCATCCTGCTTTTTCGCGCGTTTGAGCGCGGACATGCAATGCGCAGTCTTTTTGCTGTGATTTCGATTTGCTTGAGCGGACTGATGCTCGTCCTCGTGGGTCTTTTCCTGTGGTCGTCATGGTTCCTGATGCACCACAGGTTCTGAGTCAGGTTTCTTGGCCTCATTGGTTATACTGTTGGGGCTCGTTTTCGTCCTGTCGCTGCGGCACCAGATTGCTCGGGCGAGGTGCCGGCACCACACGGCCTGTAGGGCCAACGATGAAGCCTACTTTCACTCTCGGGATCGAAGAGGAATATCAGACGGTAGATCCGGTCACGCGGGATCTGCGGTCGCATATTCAGGTCGAGCTGCTGGAGAAGGGCAAACTGCTTCTGCAGGAGCGGGTGAAGGCCGAGATGCACCAGTCCGTGGTAGAAGTCGGGACTGGGGTGTGCAAGAACATTAAGGAAGCCAAGGCGGAAGTGAAGACGCTGCGGCGCGACATCCTGAGGCTGGCCAAGGAGAATGGGCTGCGTCTGGCGTCGGTGGCAACGCATCCCTTTGCCGACTGGCGCGTGCAGGAAATCTATCCGGACGACCGCTACAAGAATATTGTCGAGGACATGCAGTTGGTGGCGCGGGCAAACCTGATTTTCGGGTTGCATGTGCACGTAGGAATCGAGGATCGCGAGACTGCGATCCACATGATGAATCATGCGCGCTATTTTCTGCCACACCTGCTGGCGCTTTCGACCAATTCCCCGTTCTGGCTGGGCATGAACACCGGACTGAAGTCGTACCGAGTGAAGGTGTTTGACAAGTTTCCGCGCACCAACATTCCCGACTATTTTCCGAGTTGGGGCGAGTACGAAAACTTCATCAAGCTGCTGATCAAGACCAACTGCATCGACAATGCGAAGAAAATCTGGTGGGACATCCGGCCACATCCATTTTTCAACACCATTGAGTTCCGGGTGTGCGACATCCCTATGCGGGCGGACGAAACCATCGCGCTGGCAGCGCTGATTCAGGCGACCGTGGCCAAGCTCTACAAGCTCTATTCGGCGAACCAGGGATTCCGCTTGTACCGGCGGGCGCTGATCATGGAGAACAAGTGGCGGGCCTCGCGTTACGGACTGGACGGCAAGCTCATTGATTTTGGCAAACAGACGGAAGTGCCGGTGCGAGATTTGATCCGTGAATATCTTGAATTTGTGGACGACGTGCTGGATGAACTCGATTCGCGCGAGGAAGTAAGCTATATCCACAAGATTCTCGACGGGGGCAGCGGAGCAGACCGGCAACTGCGCGTCTTCGAAGAGACTGGCGACTTGAAGAAGGTTGTCGATTACATCATCGAGGAGACCGAAGCGGGGCTGGCGGAGAGCGACGAGCCGGTTTCCGTTAGAAAAGTAGGGTAATGACCATTTCTGCGGGCTCGAAGACAAGACATCTCAACCAAATCCCCTTTGATCCTGAATTCACCGCCGGTGCGCGCAACGCCGTGCGCGTGTGCCTGCGGGTGCAGCCCTCCGAGAAGGTCTGCGTCATCACCGACGAGGCAACCCACGAGATTGCGGCAGCGATCGTGCATGAGTTGGAGCTGATGGGCGCACCCTATCAGGCCTGGGTGCTGGAAGATCTAGCGCCGAGGCCGTTGACCGACCTGCCGCGGGAAATCGCGGACGACCTGGAGAAAAGCCAGGTTTCGATCTTTGCCGTGTGGGCCCAGAAAAATGAACTGAAGTCGCGCATGCAGATGACGGATATCGTAAACCGGCGGAAGATCCGGCATGCGCACATGGTCAACATCAACCGGCAAATCATGCTCGAGGGCATGCGTGCAGACTTTCTGAAGGTGGACCGGTTGAGCATCAAAGTGGTCGAAATGGTCCGCAAGGCGTCGCAGATCCGAGCCAAGACGGCAGCGGGAACCGACCTCACGGCCAAGTTGAATCCGAATTACAAGTGGCTGAAGACGAGTGGAATCATCACTCCCGAAAAGTGGGGGAACTTACCGGGCGGGGAAATCTTCACGACTCCGGACGAGGTGAACGGGACGTTCGTGATTGACGGTGTTGTGGGCGATTACTTGTGCACAAAGTTTGGCAGCCTGGAAGCGACTCCACTGACCGTGCGCATGAAGAACAACCGGCTGACCGAAGCACACAGCGCGAACCGCGAACTGGAAGATGATTTCTGGCGCTACACTCACACCGACGAGAACAGCGACCGCGTAGGCGAGTTCGCCATTGGCACGAATATTGATCTGAAAGATGTGATCGGTCAGATCCTGCAGGATGAGAAATATCCCGGGGTGCACATAGCCTTTGGGAATCCTTATGGGGCACACACCGGGGCGGAGTGGGATTCGTCGACCCACATTGATGTGGTGGGGCGGAAGTTCAATATCTGGGTGGACGACACACAGATCATGCAGGATGGGAAGTTTTTGGTAGAGGCCTGAGATGATCGGTATGAAAAACTGCTGTCTACTGTTTGCCGCATTGCTTGCAATAACGGCATGCAATAAGTCTCCCAGTGTCGATATCGCCAAGGAGGAGCAGGCGGTTCGCGCCACTGACGCCCGTTGGCTGGCGGCGGTCAAAGCCAACGATTTCGACCGGGCGCTTGCGTTTTGGTCCGATGACGCCACTGTCTTCGCCCCGAACGGGCCCGTGATCGTAGGCAAGGAAGCCATCCGCAAATATGTGGCCCAGGCCTCGGCGATTCCCGGCTTCTCGATCAGCTGGACGACTGACAAAATTTGGGTGTCCAGCTCCGGAGACCTCGCCTATTCTTCGGGCGCCAACGAGATCACGCTCACAACTCCAGTCGGAAAACCGGTGACCGAGCGTAATAAAGGGCTGGTGGTGTGGAAAAAGCAGGCCGACGGTTCCTGGAAATGCGTCGCCGACATCTGGAATGCGGAAACGCCACCTCCGACGAAATAGCCCGTCATGATTCCTCCGCTCCGCAAGCGGTTCAACGCCAGCTTCACTCCAGAAAAATATCAGGCATTCCTGCGGCGGATCGATGACGCCGCGGGGACGCATGTACAGTTCCGGCTGTCGGAAACGCCCTGCTTTTTTCCGAAGCCGTTGTTGGATCGAATGGCGGCGGATGGCAAAGAACTGATCCGACAGTTGGTAGAGAATCCGGAGTACCGGGCAAAGTCGGACGAAGCGGTTCCGGCCGAGTTCAAGGTGCCGAATGAACCGGCACATCCCATGTTTGTACAGGTGGACTTCGGGTTGGTGCGGGACGCGCGGGGCGAGCTGCAACCTAAGCTGGTGGAATTGCAGGCCTTCCCTTCGCTTTATGCGTACCAAGTCACGCTGGCCCAGGCTTACATCGAGGTGTTCGGGCTGGACAGTCAGACTTCGGCTTCCGGCTCCCGGCTTCCGGCGTCTGGCGGGAAGCTGCAGTACTTTCTAAGTGGACTCGATGAAGGTTCCTATCGAACGCTCTTGGCGCAGGCGATTGTGGGGAGCCATGATCCCGAAAATGTGGTTCTGATGGAGATTCATCCGAAGGAGCAGAAAACGCTGCCTGACTTTTTGCTCACCGAAAAAATGCTGGGGATTCATACGGTCGACATCACATCGATCAGGAAAGAAGGTTCGCATCTTTATTACGAACGTGACGGAAAGCGCGTACCCATCCAGCGGATTTACAACCGGGCGATTGTGGATGAATTACAGCGCAAAGGAGTGAACCTGAATTTCGATTGGCGAGATGATCTTGATGTGGAGTGGGCCGGGCATCCGAACTGGTATTTCCGGATCAGCAAGTTCTCGATTCCCTATCTCAAGCACCGATCTGTGCCTCAGACCTGGTTTCTGGACCGAATGGAGGAAATTCCATCCGATCTGGAAAACTATGCCTTGAAGCCTTTGTATTCCTTTGCCGGGCTGGGGGTGGTAATTGCGCCCCGGAAAGAAGACATTCAGGCGATTCCGGCGGAGAAACGACCGCACTATATTTTGCAGGAGCGGATGCACTTTGAGCCCGTGATCGAGACTCCTTTTGGCGGAACGAAGGCGGAGGTGCGCGTGATGTATATCTGGTTGGAAGAGCTGACGCCGGTGCTGACGATTATCCGCATGGGGCGGGGGCTGATGATGGGCGTGGACCACAACAAGAACATGGAGTGGGTGGGAGCGTCGGCGGGGCTGTATTTAGGGGAGTAAAGTTTCGACTTCAGTGCCCTGCCGGACGCACCAGGAGTCGTTTGTATCGCTCTCTCTAGCCAATTCGCTTAACGATGCTGGTTTCCAGCTCTTTGCCGTTACGGCGGCGGATGTACATAATTTCGCCTTGAAAGCGAACTGGCACCGGGTCACCGGGACGCCACTCGCCGGGAGTATACCCGTCGGCTGTGGCTGTTTCGTATTCTCCCGTGTAGACCACACCTTCTACGTTGACGACGACCGCTCTGCGCTCGGCCCGGGCTTGGTACTCGCGCAGAATTTCCGCCTCGGCCTGGCGCCAGTTCTCCAGATCCCGGCCCGCGATCCTGCCACCCTGTTCGTAGATTTGCTCAGCGCGGCGGCGGATGGCGCTTTGTATTTCGGGAGATGAGGTCGACGGAGTGCGTTGCATAAGACTCTCTTTCGCCATGATAGCGGAGGCGGAGGGAGTTCGAGCCATGGCCTGGGCACAAAGGTACCGGGGTAGACGCCAGTTCGGGAAGCCAGGGCAGTTCCGGCACGACCGAAGTGCTCGCCAAAGAGCTCCCGAGCGTGAGAGCTCGGGCAGGCCAAAGGCCCCAGACTGACCAGAACCAGGCATCACCGCCAACCAGTAATTCCGGCCCCAGCCAGGTGTTCCGCCTGCCCTACCCCTCGGCCGCTACTGAGGGTGGGCCTCCCCGAGACTCGCCCTGCGGCAGCCAGTTGACCGGATGCGCCTTCGGGCCTAACATTACCGCCGGGCAGGGGTTTCGCGTCTCATGATCGGCCAGACGTTCTCCCACTATCGCATCCTCGGCAAGCTCGGGGGGGGTGGTATGGGCGTCGTCTACGAGGCCGAGGACCTGAAGCTGGGGCGGCACGTCGCGCTCAAGTTCCTCCCGGAAAACCTCACCGACGACCCCAAAACCCTGGAGCGCTTCGAGCGTGAGGCGCGGGCGGCCTCGCAGCTCAACCACCCCAATATCTGCACCATCCACGGCATCGAGGACAACAACGGGCACCCGTTCATCGTGATGGAGAAGCTGGACGGCGAGAGCCTGAAGCAGCGCATCCACGCCGAACCGATCGGGATTGAGCAGGTGCTCGACATCAGCATCCAGGTAGCGGACGCGCTGGCCGCGTCGCATGCCAAGGGAATCGTCCACCGCGATATCAAGCCGGCCAACATTTTCCTTACTCCGACCGGGCAGGTGAAAGTGCTGGATTTCGGTCTGGCCAAGCTGCTCCATAACGTCGGAACGGACGACGACGCGGGCGCGGACAATTCGCTGACGGCGGTGGGCGTGATCCCGGGGACCGCCGTGTACATGTCGCCCGAGCAGGCGCGAAGTGAAGAAATCGACTTCCGCAGCGACCTGTTTTCCTTTGGCGTCGTGATGTACGAAATGTCCACGGGGAAGAAACCCTTTGCCGGCAACAACTCGCTGGCCACGCTCGACGCGGTGCTGCACCAGAAGCCGGTCCCGCCCAGAGACCTGAACCCGAAGGTACCGGTGGAACTGCAGGGCATCGTCGGCAAGGCGATGGAGAAGGAGCGCAAGAACCGCTACCAGAGCGCCACCGAGATGAAGGCGGACCTGCAGCTCTTGAAGCGGGAAACCGAGTCGGGGCTGGCGAAAACGGGAAGCGCGCAGACGGCAAAGCTGCGGGTGATGACCGGCACGTTTGGCCGCGCCGGAAGCCGCTGGCAGTTCTGGCTCTTGCTGGGCACGCTGGCGTTGCTGGTCACGGTGTTGGCGGCCGTAGGCGCCTACTGGTACAAGCACAGAGAAATGGCGAACGCCGAGGAGCGCAACGCGATCGCGGTGCTGCCGCTGCAGAACATGAATGGCGACTTCAGCGTCGACTACCTCCGTTTTGCGCTGGCCGACGAGCTGACCAGCGTGCTGACGTATTCGCGGTCGCTGGAAGTGCGCCCGTCGTCGATGACGCGGAAGTATGTCGAACTGGATCTTGATCCCCGCAGAGTGGGCCAACAGCTGCGCGTCGGGCGTCTGTTGACAGGACATTTCCGGCGGCAAGGCGAGCAGTTGGTGGTCACCCTAGAGGCCATCGATGTGCCCACCGACCGGTTGCTGTGGCAGGCCGAGGTCACCGCACCCGTGAATGATCTGATTTCGCTGCAGGCACAGTTGACTACGCAGATGCAGCAAGGTCTGCTGCCGGCCCTGGGCGGGACGACGGGTGCCGTCAACACAGCTTCGCGGCCCAAGAGCCAGGAGGCGTACGACCTCTATCTGCATAGCCTCGCCCTGCCCCACGATCCCGGGCCGAACAAGGATGCGATCGCGGTGCTGGAGCACGTGGTCGGTGAAGACCCAGGCTATGCGCCGGCGTGGGAGGCGCTGGGCCAACGGTACTACTACGATTCGCACTTCGGCGGGGGCGGGGAGAAAATGTTCCAGCTCTCGAACGCTGCCTATGAGCGCGCCGTTTCGTTGGATCCGAGCCGGGTGGCGGCGGCGAGCAGCTTGATCACCAACCGGGTGGAGCGAGGCGAACTAGGACGGGCGTACGATGCGGCAACCGATCTTGTGCGGCGCCAGCCGCAGAGCGCAGACGCGCACTTTGCGCTGGCCTATGTACTGCGTTATGCGGGAATGCTGCAGCAGGCGGCGCAGGAGTGCAACACGGCCAGATCGCTGGATCCGGGTAACTTCAATTTTCGCTCGTGCGCGACGACGTTTCTCGAGATGGGCCAAACGGATCGCGCGACAGATTTCGTGCACCTCGACGCCGGGTCGGAGTGGGCAGCCTGGGTCACGACCTACATTCAACTGGCCTCGGGCCAACAGGCCGAGGCGCGAGAGAGCGCGAAAAGTGTGCCCAAGGCTGCGGCCTATCATCGCGACTTGATGGTGGCCTGTACTCAGGCGCAGCGGCCGGCTGATTTCGACAAGATTGTGCGGGACTCGGAATCATCAGTGATGCTCGAGCCTGATCCGGAGGCCTGGTATCAGGTGGGCGCGCTTATGGCCTATTGTGGCCAGAAAGAACCGGCCCTGCGCTTGTTAAAAGCCGCGGTGCAGCAGAACTATTGCGCCTATACTGCCCTGCTGGATGATCCTCTGCTGAAGGGCCTGCGCAAGGAGACGGCGTTCGATGAGGTGCTGACCGCGGCCAGCAATTGTCAGAGGACACTGAAGGAAGAGAGAGGGCAGTAGGCCAGGTTCCAGGTTCAGGCTAGAATTCGGTAACCTTTCATTGCGGCGCGAGTCCAACCACATTTGCTGATAACTTGAAAACAGGAAAGAATTTGCGTCGAGCGCCGAAAAAGGCCCATCTTGGTAGAGTGCGATATTTGGAAACCGGCAAACTGGCGAGCCGTGTGCGTCGGCGCGCACGAGATTTTGCTCAGGCCTCCATCCTCTATCTCCTGATTCCGGCGTTACTCACTGCTTCTCCGCAACAGAACACGACGTCGCAGGATCCTCCTCCGCTCAGTGGCGATAACCCGCAGGCGTTCTCCGGAAACCCATCCCAACCGTTTTATCAGGGCATCCCACTTTCGATCCCGCAGGATCAAGGGACCGACGGGTTGCAACTCATGCTGCGACGGCTGGGCACGACGGCGCGCTTGATGCAGACCGTGGCGCATCCCGATGATGAAGATGGCGGGATGCTGACGTTTGAGTCGCGCGGGCACGGCGCGAGCGTCCTTCTGATGACCTTGAATCGGGGCGAGGGCGGACAGAACAAGGTGGGCAGCAATTTGTCGGATGTGCTGGGGGTGCTGCGGACTCTGGAATTGCTGGCCGCCGATCAGTATTACGGCGTTGAAGAAAGATTTTCCCGGGTCGCGGATTTCGGATTCTCGAAAAGCGCGGAAGAAACATTTTCCAAGTGGGGCGGGCACGACGTTGCGTTGGCCGATATGGTGCGCGTCATCCGCACGTTCCGGCCCGACGTGCTGGCGCCTCGGTTTTCTGGAACTGAGCGCGACGGACACGGGCATCATCAGGCATCGGCGATTCTGGCGAAAGAAGCCTTTCGCGCGGCGGCCGATCCCAAGCGCTTTCCCGAACAGCTTGCGCAGGGACTCCAACCGTGGCAGGCAAAGAAGCTCTATATCGGAAACGTGTGCGGGTTCGGAGCTTCCACGTGTCCGGATGCGAATTGGACGGTGAAGCTGAATACAGGTCGCCCGGATGAAGTCCTGGGGATGTCGCCGGTGCAATTTGCCATGAAGGGTTTGCGCCACCAGCTTTCGCAAGGCGCGGCTAACTGGAACGTCGATCCGGGAGACCGGTTCACATTTTACAAGCTGGTGGATTCGGTCTCGCCGCCCACGCTCGATAAAGATGGGCACGAAAAGGATTTCTTCGACGGCATCGACACGACGCTGCCTGGGCTGGCGACGCGATTGGGGCCAGAGGAGAGCAAGGTTCCTTGGTTGCGAAGTGCGCTACAGGAAATTGCCGATGCAGTGAAGCAAGCCACCGAACACGGTGGAGGAAACGGAGGTGGAGCGGTCAAACCTCTTTTCGAAGCGGGACAGAAACTGGACTCTGCGGTGAACAAACTGCGCAGCAGCGATCTCTCTGCGGCGGATGCGGGGAGGCTGCTGGAAGTCCTGGAAGAGAAACGACAGCAGGCGGAGACCGCGCTCAACCTGGCGATGAATGTAACGCTGGAGGCGACGGTTGCGCCGCCGAAGGGTCCGGGCGCGGGGCTACCACCGGAGAAGGAAGCTCTAACGGTAGTTTCTCCGGGACAGAGATTCGAGATCGTTGCCAAGCTGCACAACGGATCGAAGGTCTGGCTGGCAGTGCAGAATGCGGGCCTGGAACCAGCAGAGGGTTGGGTCAAGCGGGAGCATGCGGAAGCCACGACGATCGCTCCGGGAGAGGATTACTACGCGAACTTCCTGGTACAAGTCCCGCAGGACGCGCCTCTGACGCGTCCGTACTGGCATCGCAACGATCCGGACACGGAAGCCCTCAACACCATCGACGATGAGCGCTACGCGACGCTTCCCTTCCCCCCGGTTCCGCTGCACGTGCGCGCCGAGTATGAGGTTGCCGGGCATAGAGGACTGCACTCTCCCGCGCCCGATTTCTCACACAAGTTCCGGAAGAACAAAGCTCCTCGTACTGAGATCGGTGGAGAGATCAGCGCCCAGATCTGGGTGCCCTTTCTGAATGCGCATGGCGCCCCTGAGAAAAGAGCGTTGGCGTTTGCGCCTGCGTTTTCCGTGGCACTGGAACCGGGAACACAAGTAATTCCAGAGAAAGACGGCGCGGCAACGACGGTACGAGTGGGTGTGAGCTGCAATCTCACGGGCTCGCCGGCGGGCGTGCTGCGGCTGCAGGTTCCGCAAGGCTGGAGCGTCGAACCGCGGGAGGTGCAAGTTGATCTGCATCAACGCGGAGAAAAACAGGATTTTGAGTTTACCGTGCATCCCGCGAGCCTGAAGCAGGGTCGAGCCGAGGTTCGCGCTGTGCTGGAGGCTGGAGGAAAGACGTATGGTGAGGGATACACCCTGGTCACGCGAGAAGACCTGGGCAGCTTTTATTACTACCAGCCGGCATTGCAGCGCGTGAGCATCGTAGACGTGCAGGCGCCGAAAGACCTGAAAATCGGCTATATCATGGGCGCAGGCGATGACATTCCAACCGTGCTGAAGGAGGTTGGAATGGATGTCAAGCCGATCGAGCCGGAGAAGCTGGCGAGTGAAGACTTAACCCGTTACGGCACGATCGTCCTGGGCATTCGTGCCTACGACACACAAAAAGATGTCGTGACCAACAACAAGAAGCTGCTCGATTTTGTTGCGGCCGGCGGAACCTTAATAGTCCAGTACAACACCGGCGTTGCTGACTTTAACGGGGCCCACTTAACGCCGTATTCGGCAGAGTTGAGCCGGGCGCGAGTTTCCGTGGAAGATGCTCCGGTGGAAATCTTGGCTCCCGACGACCCCGTATTTCAAACTCCGAACAGGATTGCCGCGCGCGACTTCGACGGCTGGGTGCAGGAACGCGGGTTGTACTTCATGGATAAGTGGGACGAGCATTTCAAGCCGCTGCTGGCCTGCCACGATCCAGGCGAGGATCAGCAGAAAGGCGGCCTGCTGAAGGCGCGGTACGGCAAGGGAACCTACATCTATACCGGCTATGCGTTCTTCCGGCAGTTGCCGGCGGGTGTGCCCGGAGCAGTGAGGCTGTATGTGAATTTGCTCAGCGCGAGAGGTGATCGGCCGTAGAGACGTAGCTTGCTACGTCTTCGTTGCGCCCAGACGTTGCCAGCAACGTCTCTGCGAAAGTCGATGGATTCTCCAACAAAACTGGAGGTGAATTCTCACGGCCTCATCCGCGGGATGGGACTGGGAAGCGCGACTGCGCTCAACATGATCGACATGATCGGCGTGGGACCGTTCATTACCATGCCCCTGGTCGTGGCTGCGATGGGCGGGCCCCAGGCGCTGCTGGGTTGGGTGGTGGGCGCGCTGCTTGCCGTCTGCGACGGGCTGGTCTCTGCAGAATTGGGCGCGGCGTTACCGGGGTCGGGGGGATCGTATCGCTACCTGAGCGAGATCTATGGGCCGCGGAAATGGGGGCGGCTCATTTCGTTTCTGTTTATATGGCAACTTTCCTTCAGCGCCCCGCTTTCCATTGCCAGCGGATGCATTGGGCTGGCGGGCTACGCCGCCTATTACTGGCCAAATCTGGAAACAGTGTACGCCGCGCATACAGCGGCCCTGCACATCCCTTGGGCGGGCTCGCTGCAAGTCAGCTGGCTGGTTACGCCGGGGACCGCGCTGGCGGTAGCTATCTGCGGCCTCACCGTGTTGCTCCTCTATCGTCGGATCACGGTGATTGGACGGCTGTCGACAGTCTTGTGGTTCGGCGTAATGGGCACGATGGGCTGGATTATCTTCGCCGGGCTGACCCATTTTAACGCTGCGCGGGCGTTTGATTTTCCTCCGGGCGCATTTACGCTTTCGCCCGCTTTCTTCACTGGCCTCGGTGGGGCCCTTCTGGTGGCCACCTACGACTACTGGGGTTACTACAATGTTTGCTACCTGGGCGATGAAATAAAGGATCCGACGCGGAATATTCCGCGGGCGCTGCTGCTTTCCATTCTGCTGGTGGCCTGTCTATATCTAATGATGAACCTGTGCATTCTGGCCGTGTTGCCTTGGCGCGAAATGGTGCAAGCCGGACAGAACAACAGCGGATTGTATGTGGTGTCCTTGTTCATGCAGAGGATCTACGGGGCGTGGGCGGCGCGGCTAGTCACTGCCCTGGTGATGGTGACCGCATTTGCTTCGGTGTTTTCGCTGATGCTGGGGTATTCGCGCGTGCCTTATGCGGCTGCCCAGGACGGGAACTACTTCCGGGCATTTGCCAAGGTGCATCCGGTACACCGCTTCCCGCACGTTTCGCTACTGGCCCTGGGCATAGTGGGCGCGGCGTTCTGCTTCCTGCGGCTGAAGGATGCGATTGCAGCACTGGTGGCGATTCGTATTATTTTGCAATTTCTGGTACAGGCGATTGGGGTGATGGTGTTCCGCGTGACTCGGCCAGAAGTGCCGCGACCGTTTCGCATGTGGCTGTATCCGTTGCCCGCGCTTTTGGCGAGTGCGGGGTTTCTCTTCATTCTTTTCAATCGTGAAAACGCGCTAAAGGAAGTCCGGTACGCGGTGGTGATCTTGATTGCCGGGCTCCTGATTTATATGGTAAGGGCCTGGCGCGGGCGGGAATGGCCGTTCGGCGGAGCTGCGGCGCACACGCCGGGGAGCATTGTGAGCTCTTAGGAACGTGGCAAAACCTTAACCACAGCGGACACAGGGAAACACAGGGACGACCGAACACTTGGCAGATCACATCACAGTTCCGGGGGATGCGAGTCTCAAAGACGGGCTAGCCGACGCCGCCTGGGCGCCATTGCGGGAGCCGCTGTTTCGGTCCCTGTGGGGCGCAGCTGTCGTGTCCTACACCGGCACGTGGATGCAGAATGTGGGCGCGGGCTGGTTGATGACGGAATTGTCGACCTCGCCTTTGATGGTCAGCCTGGTGCAGGCCGCGGCGGCAATTCCAGTGTTTCTGGTGGTTTTGCCGGCCGGAGCTCTGGCCGACATGGTGGACCGGCGGCGGCTGTTGTTGTTCACGCAGAGCTGGATGGTGACAGCGGCGGCGGCGCTGGGGGTTCTAACGCTGCTGAACGCAGTGACTCCCTGGACGCTTCTGCTGTTCACTGTGCTGCTCGGCGTCGGCGCGGTGCTGAACGATCCGGCGTGGCAGGCGATCACGCCCGAGGTCGTCTCTCCGGGCCGGCATGCCTCGGCCGTGGCCCTGAATTCGGCAGGATTCAATGTAGCCCGGGCTGTCGGTCCGGCGCTGGGCGGGATGGTAGTAGCGGCGGCGGGATCGGGGTGGTCGTTTCTGCTGAATGCAGCATCGTTCTTTGGCGTGATCCTGTTTCTCCGTAAGTGGAAACGGGCTCCGCACGAACCGCTGGCCACCACGCGCGTGCGGGATGCGATCGCGGAAGGACTCCGCTACGTCCGGGGTGCACCCCAGGTGAGATCGGTTCTGATTCGCACGGGAGCATTCAGCTTGGGAGCGTCTTCCCTTCTGGCGCTCCTCCCCGTGATCTGCCAGCCGCACGGAGCCCAGGGATATGGCTTCCTGCTTACGTGTTTCGGGTTGGGCGCGCTGTCCGGCGCCGCGATATTGCCACGGTTGCGGGTGCAATGTTCGGTGGACGTTCTGGTGGCGGGCGCGACCGTGGTTTTTGCCGGCATGACGTTTGCCGCCGGGCAGGTGCATGTGTTTGAGTGGCTGTGTCTGGTATTGTTTACCGCGGGCGCGGCGTGGATCGGAATTCTAGCCTGCTTCAACGTAGTGGCGCAGACCATGTGCCCTTCGCGGATGCGGGCGCGGGCGCTCTCCATGTACCTGCTGGTGCTGCAAGGAGGGATGGCTTTGGGCAGCGCGATTTGGGGAGAGTTAGCGGCGCGCCAAGGAGTTCCCGCAGCGCTGGCCTGGGCGGCACTGGCGATGGTGGTGGGGTTGAGCAGCGTTTGGCGGCACCGGCTGACCAACGAGGGCTTGCGCATGTCGCCCGCGGTAGTGCGCGACTGAAACAAGACTGTAGAAGAACTGGAATTCATGAGCGGGCGACAGCATCCGATTGAATCCGCATTGTAGATTGCAGGAACGATAGGGGGAATCATATGAAAGGATTTTTTTTGCTCACTACATTTCTGCTGGCGCTCGCCGTAGCAGCGGGAGCCCAGCAACACAAGGCTAAGCCGGAACATCGCACAGTGACGGAAATTCTGCAGCACACAGTCGGCAATCTGGAAGGTGAATTTGTCCCCGCAGCCGAGGCGATGCCGGAAGACAAATACGATTTTGCTCCGACGAACGGTGAGTTTAAGGGTGTGCGGACTTTTGCTCAGCAGATTAAGCACGTCGCCGCAGTGAACTACGAGCTGGGCGCCGCGATTCTGCAGGAGAAACCGCCTGTGGACGTCGGCGACGAGGCCGGGCCGGCTTCCATCACGACAAAGTCGGACGTTCTAAAGTTCCTGAAGGATTCCTTTATCTACGTGCACAAAGCGATTCAGACCATCAATGAAAAAAACGTGGTGGAACCGGTGAGGAGCCCCTTCGGTGAAGGTTCGGTCTCGCGCCTGGGTCTGGCCACCGGCGTGTCGTCCCACGGCTTTGATCACTACGGACAGATGGCGGAATATTTGCGCATGAACGGAATCGTACCGCCGGCGAGTAGGTAGTGTCGGTGCGGTCAACCGCGACGGCGCTGCTGTTCCTGTGACGCTGCGAAAACACTGCAGAGGTGCTGCTGGAAGCTGACGCGAGGTTCTCTCGCGAAGCGCTCAGGATAGGAATCAACCGCCCGGAGAAAACCCTGGATTTCCCTCCGAACCTGCTCATTACGCGGTCGAACGCTCTCACGCAGCTGGACGTGGTTGCGCATTCTCGACTTCATCTCTGCTCACCCCGGAAAACCTAAACCCGGCTTCCAGAAATATAGCCGCAAACCTTTGATGCTCTCGGTTTTTGGGGGGAAGGCAAAAACTATCCGGAATGATCGCCCCGGTAAATAGCACGGTGGTGCTGGCTTGGCGTCAATCTATCACAAACCGGGGCAACCAATTCAAGGACTATTTTGCCTCCGCGCGGGCGCCGCGCAAGGAGATGCCCGTGAGCAGCAATTCGGCGCGCAGGCCGTGGCGCGAAAGATGGGCGGCGACGGACCTGCGGGCACTCTGCGCGGCAACCCGGGGGTCAAGGAAAAGGAGCACGGAAGGCCCGGCGCCGCTGAGGACCGCTCCAAGAACGCCCCTGCTCCCGGTCAACTCCTGCAGACAGGGCAGCAGGGGACAGAGCGGGGCTCGGTAGGGCTGGTGGATTCGGTCTTCGAGGGCGAAGGACAGCAGGTCGTGCCTTCCCTGGCTGAAGGCGGCGAGCAAGAGCATGGAATTCTGGATGTTCACCACGGCATCGGCGCGCGAGTATTGCGCCGGGAGGACGTAACGAGCCTTTTCGGTAGAGAGCGCCCGCTCAGGGAGAGCCAGCAACAGCGGCCACTTCCCTTTGGGACGGATGGCGACCACCTGGGCTTCCGCCCGTCCGGACATGCGGGCGACGGTAAGGCCACCCATCCAGCAGGCGGAAGCGTTGTCGGGATGATGTTCGCGCCGGGAGGCTTCGCCGATGATCTGGGCATTGGTCCAGCCCAGCCGGCCGAAGTGGTCCGCCAATGCGATCCCGGCCAGGCGGGCCGCAGCCGAGGAGCCACAGCCCTTACCGATAGGAATTTCGTTGTCGATCTCCAGGGATAACGGCACAACCTGCCTTCCCTGGGCTCCGAGGATTTCCCGGTAAGTGGTGAGGATCAGGTGGTCTTGCGGGTCCTGGCAGATGTCGCGATCGCGGCCGGACGCGATGAGAGCGAAATCGGCCGCGGGACAGGCTTCGATCCTGATATAGAGATTCAAGGCCAGCGCAGCCGCGTCAAAGGCTGGGCCGAGATTGGCCGAGGTGGCGGGGAGAATGAGTCGGAATGATCGGACGCGTGGGGGTTTCTTCTTAGCCATGCGAGTGAGCAGGATCGAGCTTCTCGGCCTCCTCCAGGGTTCGAATCACCGCGTCCAGCGTGGCGTTAAGTACCACGGGCGGGCGGCGCAACGACTTCAGCCCCTCGCTCCCTCGATCACCCGTCGTCTCTTGGAACAGGTCTCCGCGATGGAAACCCATGGTGAAGTCGGGATCTTTCAGCAGACTTCCAGTCAACACCAGCACAACAGTTTCGTTTGGCTGGACGAATCCCTGGGCCACTAGCTTTTTCAGACCGGCGAGCGTCACCGCCGAGGCGGGCTCACAGCCGATGCCCTCCGCGCCGATTTCTGCCTTGGCCTGGGCGATTTCGACCTCGCTCACCTGGTCGCAGGCGCCCCCGGTGGCTTCGAGCACGTGGACCGCTTTTTTCCATGAAGCCGGGTTCCCGATGCGGATGGCGGTGGCGTGGGTCTCAGCCTGCACACTGACCAGCCGCTTGCCGCCCGTCTCGCGCAACGTGCGCACCAGAGCATTGGCTCCCTCGGCCTGGATGATGGACAGCTTCGGAAGGCGCGAGATCAGGCCGAGTTCGCGCATTTCGAGCAACGCCTTGCCGATAGCGGAGCTGTTCCCCAGATTGCCACCAGGCACGATGATGTGGTCGGGAGGCTCCCAGTCAAGTTGTTCGAGCAACTCGAGCGCGAGCGTCTTCTGGCCTTCCAGACGAAATGGATTGATCGAATTTAGCTGGTAGACCGGCGCTCGGCGCACGAGTTCCTGCAGCAAGCGGAGGCAACCATCGAAATCCGTGCGGAGTTGGCAGGTCAAGGCGCCGTAGTCGAGCGCCTGGGAGAGTTTGCTCCATGAAATCTTGCCTTCCGGGACCAACACCAGGCTCCGCATGCCACCACGAGCCGCATAGGCGGCCATGGAGGCCGAGGTGTTGCCAGTGGAAGCACAGGCGACCCAGCGGAATCCAGCCTGATGGGCGAACGAAGCAGCCACGGTCATGCCGGTGTCCTTGAAGGAACCGGTGGGATTCATGCCCTGGTGCTTGGCCAAGAGATTTGGAATTCCGGCGATGCGAGCGCATCGCGGCAGCTCGTACAAGGGCGTGTTGCCTTCGCGCAGGGTGATGGCTTGATCATCCCCGGATAGCGGTGGCAAGAGGTCGCGGAAACGCCAGACGCCGCTGAGATCGATCGGCGCATTGGACAGGCGGCGGCTGCGCCACGTGGATTTCAAATCGGCGGCACTTGGGGCGGCGTAAACCCGGGAAGGATACGTGATCTCAAGCAAGTCGCCACATTGCGAGCAACGGAAGTCCTGCGCGGCGGCGCCGCCGAGAGCACCGCAGGCGATACAACGGAAACGGAAGAGAATTTCCGTGAGGCTTTGCGGCGTAATCGGATCAGGCATGGGAGGTGGAAGCTTATCTCCGTCCTCGAAGGTATTGATCGGTCTTGTTGATCCAATCGGCGCGGGGTGGCGTGAAGACGTCGAGATCGACCGTATCTTCCAAAGCTTCCGCCTTGTGCGGCATGTGCGCGGGAATGCACAGAACTTCCCCGGCGTTAACCACGATCTCTTTGCCGTCGATCCAGAACTTGAGCGCGCCCTCCAGAATGTAGGTAAGTTGCTCGTTGTGATGGCTGTGCTCGGGGACGATGCAACCCTTCTTCAGGAGCACACGCGCCAGCATGATTTCCTGGCCGACGACGAACTGGCGCTGCAACAGCGGGTTGAGGTCCTCGAGTGGGATGGTGCTCCAGGGGACGTACCGAGGTTCGAGTTTGCCAGCCGCGTGTTTGTCGACCGCGCGCTTGGCGCGGTCATGGGATTTCGTGGTTTTCGTCTTCCCCGGACGACTAGCCCGTCTTGATCTCGGTTTCGGTTTCGCCATTTTCGTTCCCCGCTGGTCCGCTTCCCTGCCTTCCCTTTCGGCAGCGACTTCAGTGCACCCGGCCTTCGTACAATTTCACCGCGTTATCGTGCAGATAGCCGTGGGCCAGCTCAATCGCCCGCGCCTCCGTAACTTCTCCCTCAGAAATCATCTCGGCCAGAGCCGCGGCTAACGCCATGCGCGACGATTCCGCGCCCAGCCAATAACTTTCTTCCGCGCCCAAAACCTGATTGTACGGGAAACAGTCGGTGCCGAAGGTGATCTTATCGGGAAACGTTTCCAGCCACATCTTGAGCGTGTCTTTGAAAGCGGACGGATACTGGGCCAGTTCTCCGAACGATGAGTCGAGATAAACGTTCTTCATGGCGGCCAACCAGACGGCTTCACGCTCCAGCGGATATCCGCCGTGGATCATCACGAATGTGGTGCTGCGATAGCGCGGGTCGCGCAGCACGCTTTCCAGATTCATGATGTTGCTCTGGCTGAGATTGAAGTAATCCCCGATACCGATGGCGGTATGAATGTGCACCGGCAGGTGCAGGCGTCCGCCTTCGCGGATGAGATAGCGGAAGATGTAGTCCTGAAAGGTGCGGTATTCTTTTTCGGTAGGAATGCCGCCGGAGACGTAGCGCTGGTAGAGATCGGTGGCCTGGTCGCGCATGGGATCGCTGAAGGTGGTGGGCCGGAAATAAGCGACTTCGAACTTCATCGCGATGCCATTGTTTTTCTTGTTGTCTTCGAGGACCTGGCTGACGAACTTCAAGTAACCGTCGAAGTCCGCAGGCAATTTGCTCACTCCTTCCTGCTGCATCCAGCGATGCAACATTTTCTCCTGCAATGGAATGAAGACGCCTTCATCGGGATTGCGCGCTGTTTCGCGCTCGTTGTTGAACGGCCACATGAAGGAATCGGCGAAGAACACCCACGGAAAACGCTTGGGATCGAGGTAGTCGGCCATCATCGCACGGTTGGCCACGGAGCTCTCAATGTTGACCTTGTCGAGAATCAAATTGAAATATGCCGTGCCCGCATGTTGCTTTGTCAGTTCCGCCTTTTTCGCGACCAGCCACTTGGCGTGCTCGGGTGAGAGATCCCCATACGGATAGCCGAACAGCGCCTTGGCGGCGGCAATCAGTTCAACATTGTCGTCGCGGGTGCGCAACGCCTCGCTGGCATCGGGAGGCGCGGCCATGGCGTCGACGTCGGGATCGTCGGCGAAGCCAGGATGAGCATGGTGGTCGAACGCAGGGATCTTTTCAATCTGCGGCAGAAGGCGCTGATAGATCTGTTGGACATCCGGGCCGGGGAATGGACGGGCCTGGGCGGCGCTCACGATGGAAAAACAGAGCACAACCGCTGCAAACATAGCTGCACTCGACAAGAAGGAAATTCGATTCATGGAGTCTGTATTTCCCCCCTTTGAGAATCTAAGATCAAATCTCGTGGTCCCGGCCGCTTTCCTTCATCTGCCGGCAGGCGCTCCCTGCCAAGCCGCCGATACCTTCATGATGCGCGCAACCGCTTCTCGCAGATTCGCCATCGAGGAAGCAAACGAGAAGCGCACAAAGTCCTTGCCCAACGGTCCGAATGCAGCGCCAGGAATGGCAGCCACACCGGCGTCTTCCAGCAGGATGTGGCAGACTTCTTCGGCGCTCACGCCCGTACCGCGAATGTCGACCCAGGCATAGAACGCTCCGCCCGGCGGCTCACAGTGGAAACCCGGAACTTTATTCAGGTCAGCCGCGAATTGTTCACGGCGGCGGGCGAACTCGCTGACCATCCGCGGAGTGGCGCCCTCACGGTCGCGCAGGGCTTCAATCGCCGCATACTGCGAAAATTCGGCGACACACGTGTAGCTGTTGATCGCCATCATCACCAGCGCCGGCACGACCTCTGGTGGGGCGACGGTATAGCCCAGGCGCCAGCCGGTCATGGCAAAGCTCTTGGAGAAGCCGTCGATGATCAGCGTGCGCTCGGCCATCCCGGGATAGCGCAGCATGGAAACGTACTCTCCGCTGTAAAGAATGCGCGCGTAGATTTCGTCAGAAAGAACCCACAGGTCGTGCTTCACTGCGAGTTCGGCCATGGCGCGCTGGACATCATCGGTATAGACCGTCCCCGTAGGATTGCCTGGCGAATTGGTGAGCAGCATCCGCGTTCTAGGAGTGATCTTCTCCGCAATCTCTGCCGGATCGGGCTGGAAATGATTGCTGGCCGAAAGCTCATACGGAACGGGAACGGCGCCCAGACCGCGCGTGATCGAGGCATAGCCGGGGAATCCTGGGTCAGGATAAAGAACTTCGTCGCCGGGATCGAGCAGCGCCATCATGGCGAAGAATAGTGCGATCTTGCAGCCCGGTGCCAACACGATGTTGGCCGGGGAAACTACCAGATTTCGCGTGCGGTGCAGGTAGGCCGCGATTTCCTCGCGCAGCGCGGGAACTCCAGCGACGTTGCAGTATCTGTCCTTGCCTTCGGCAAGCGCTTTGGTGACGGAGTCGACCACCTGCTGGCTGGGATGGAAATCCGGCTCCCCGAGTTCGAGGTGAATGATGGAACGGCCCTGGCTCTCAAGCTCCTGGGCGCGCGCAAAAACGGAGAGCGCGCCTTCGCCGCTCATGACCGACATCCGGGATGCTATCGACCTCATTCCGTCTCCAGAGTTTTCTGTGCGAGAATCACAATCCTTTGTACATGCCGCCGTCCACCAGCACGGTCTGGCCCGTGATATAGGAAGCGCGTTCGGAAGCCAGCCAGACGATAGTCTCAGCGACTTCGCGGGGCTCGCCCAAGCGCTTCAGCGGGGCGTCAGCGGCCCAGCCATCGAATATTTCCTGCTCACTCTTCCCCGATCCGGCGGATCTGGATTTTGCCAGTTCCTTCAGCCGATCGGTCGCCGTGAAGCCCGGACCAACATTGTTTACAAGAATCCCGTCTTTGCCAAACTCGTTGGCCAGGCTCTTCACCAGACCGACGACCGCGGCACGCACCGCATTGGAAAGGACGAGGTCGGCAACGGGCTGCTTGGTGGTGATGGAAGTCAGCGTAATGATGCGGCCCCAACGCTTTCGCTGCATGTGCGGGATGACTTCCCGCGCGAAATAAACGGTGCTGAGAAAGTTCAGGTCGAGGGCACGCTGCCATTCTTCGAGTGTCGCCGCAAGGAAACCTTTGGCGGGCGGTCCGCCTGCGTTGGTGACGCAAACATCGACGCCGCCAAACTTTTTCGCGACCGCAGCGACAAAACGGCTCACTGCGGTGGCATCGGTGACGTCGAAGGCTTCGGCGAAGACTTCGGCGTTCTGTTGTTTTCGTATCTTCTCCGCGGCGTTCTGCAGCGTTTGAGCGTTGCGGGCGCACATGGCCACCCGGCAACCCTCGGCGGCAAAGGCTTCGGCGGTGGCGCGGCCAATTCCCTGACTGGACGCGGCCACCACCACGACACGATCTTTCAGGCCGAGATTCACGAAGGGGGAATTATAAATGCTCTGGCGGTTCGTGGCGGCGGTCTTGCAGCCCCCTCAGGAGGCGGGTACTCTTGAAGGGATCGAGGTGAAAGCATGAAACGGCATCGTCCCGAAACCAAGGCGGTCCGCGGCGCGGCGGACCTGAAGAAGAAGAACGGGCCGCTGGCCACGCCCATCTACCAGACTTCCACCTTCGAGGTCACCGACAACGAGGAGCAGCTCCGAGCCACCTACACCGACCACTACTACACGCGCTACGGCAATCCGACAAATAGCGTGGCCGAGAAAACTGTGGCGGAACTCGAAGGCGTAGACGCCGCGCTGACGTTCGCCTCGGGCATGGGCGCGATCACCACCACGGTCATGGCGCTGTGCCAGGCGGGAGATCACATTGTGGCGCAGCGCGACATTTATGGCGGAGTGACGAAGTTTCTGTCGCAATGGCTTCCGAAGATGGGGATCGAGACCACCTTCGTCGATACGACCGACTATGAGCAGCATGCCCGGGAAATCCGTCCGAACACCAAGCTGCTGCATCTCGAATCGCCGACCAATCCGACACTGCGCGTGGTGGACTTCAAGAAAGTCGCCGCGCTGGCGAAACAGCACAGCCTGATCACCCTGATTGACGCCACCTTCGGCACGCCCATCAACCAGCGCCCGGCGGAATACGGCATCGACCTCGTCATGCACTCCGGAACCAAGTACCTCGCGGGACATTCTGACCTAATCTGCGGCGTGGTAGCCGGGCGTGGTGATCTGATCAAGAAGATTCACGAGACGCGGACCACGCTCGGTAATTGCATGGATCCGCACGCGTCGTGGGTCCTGGTGCGCGGGCTGAAGACGTTGGCCGTGCGCGTGGCTCGGCAGAACGAAAACGCACAACGCGTGGCGGAGTTCTTGTCGCAGCACGCCAAGGTGCGGCGCGTGCACTACCCGTTCCTCAGGAGCCATCCGCAGTATGCCGTGGCCCGCGAGCAGATGAGCGGAGGCGGTGGGATGGTCACCTTTGAGATCGAGGGCACGGGCGAAGACGCGCGGCGGGTGAGCGAGGCGCTGAGCCTGTTCACGCTGGCGCCCAGCCTGGGCGGAGTCGAGTCGCTGGTATCGATTCCGGTGCTGACATCGCATCTCACGGTTCCGCCGGAAGAACGCGCCAAAATCGGAGTGACCGACCAGATGATCCGCCTCTCGGTGGGGATCGAGAACGCCGACGATCTGATTGCGGACCTCGAACACGCGCTGGAGGCGGTAGCTGCGCCACAACACGCACAGGTCGGGTCAAGAAGCGTCAGCCCGGCCTCGTCACGGGGCAATTTCCCCACAGCCGCTAGAAAATAAACTTCAGCGCGAATTGCAGAATGCGTGGCAGATGCGACGCCGCAGCCTGCCCGAAGGCAACGCCACTCCCGGGGGAAATGCAGGAAGAATCACCTGCGTTGTTGTTAGCTCCCCCATAGCAGCCGATCGAACTGCTCGCGGTGCCCAGCCCCTGGTTATTAGCTGCCGAACCCGCGTCACCTCCCAGCCAGGAATACTCCGTGTGATTGAATACGTTGAAAGCCTCCGCCCGGAATTCAAAATAGCGCGTCTCCGTGATCGCGAAGTGTTTCAGCAACGCCATATCGAAGTTCGTACGGGTCGGGTTGGTGAGAATATTTCTGCCCGCGTTGCCAAACGTCAGACCTTGCGGCGCGACAAAGACGGACGGGTTAAAGAAAAATGGGCCGAAATTGTTTCCGGCAAGGGTAGGTGGGATGCCCTTCCTGGGATCACCAACGATGTCAGGCCACGATGAACCGGAGGTGGCCACCCCGCTACCCACTCCCGCATTGTCTCCCGGCACGCTACCTCCGCCTGCCGTACTGCCCCCGGCATTGTAGATGCTGAACGGTGTGCCGGTTTGGACGATCGTAATGCCCGACCATTGCCAGCCTCCCAGAAGCTTGTGGCTCAAGCCACTTCCCTTGAAGAACGGCAGGTCATAGACGTAGCCCAGGTTGAACACCTGGCGCTGGTCAAAGTTCGAGGTGGCGCGGAACGCGTTGAGATTGTAGCTATTGAACGCCCCTACGTCGCCATAGTCGGAAGAGTTATCGATGGAGTGGCTGTACGTGTAGGCCAGATTGAGCTGGAGTCCGCCTACGCTGTGGCGGACGGCAACCTCCAGCGCATGGTAGTTCGAGCTTGCCGTGTCCTCCTTGCGAGTGATGCTGCCGATACCGTTATACGGCCGGTAAGGGTCCGCAACATTCCCGCAGGCAACCGCGAGATTGTTCGCCCAACTGCCGGTGGTCGTGACCGGATTGCCAGTATCCACGTTGGCTGTCGCAGTCGCCTGTGCGGTGACCGGATCAATCGAAACTGAGCTGCAGTCATCCGGCGTGATGAGCTGTCCCGGACCGTAAGGATTCTGCGAGGCAGAAACCGGGCGAACTTCGTTGAGCTCAAACTGACGTGTGAGATGGACGCCTGCGCTGCCCACGTAAGAGACTGTCGTCACCGTGTTCTTGGCGATTTCGTGCTCGATATCGAAGTGCCACTGCTGTATGTACGGCCAGATCGCTTTGTTGGGAATCGACACGAAGGTCAAAGGCGTGGTGGTTGTGCCGAGCGCCGAAGGATTGACATTTGCATAACCAGAAATTGGGGGGGTAGTCGCAGTTTGTGTAAGTGGATTGTATTGCTCCAGCGTTCCCGCGTTGGCTTCGCCCTGGTTGGTGTGTTCGAAGAAAATGCCGTAGCCGCCGCGAAGGGCCCACTTGCCGTCGCCTTTGGGATCGAAGGCGAAGCCGATGCGGGGTGCCGGGTTGAACAAGTGGCCTTTCATGCAGCCGGCTTGAACTCCCGGTGTCACCCCACACTGAACCCATCCGTTGTACTGAGGATTGGGGATTGTCCCCCCCACGAAATCATTGGCATCAGTAAAGCTCGCTCCGGGAATGTAGTGGGCTGGATCAAAATTCCAGGCATTGTGGTGGATCTCGCGATAAGTCCCGAAAAGGCTCACGCGCAGACCAAGATTGAGGGTCAGGCGCGAGGTGGCGTGAAAGTCATCCTGAAAATAGGGTTCAAAGATCTTGTATCGATTGTAGGTTTTGATCGCAGACTTCTCCTGCTGAAACTGCTGCACCTGGCCGAGGAGCAGATCGGCAAACGCGTTCCCGGTTGTAATTGTGGTGCTGGTGCTGTACGACAAAATGCCGTTCGTACTGACGCTGGGCTGCGGAATTTCGTTTTTTTGCGCGGCAACAAAGTAAGCGCCGAACTGGAGGTTGTGCTTACCGATGATCTTGGTGACGTTATCTTTGTAGGTATAGGTAGGATTGGAGTTTAGGGGACCGTTTGGAATGTATCCCGGGTCCTCATTGATGCCGTTGTACACACCACCATTCAAGCTGATTCCGGGCACTTTGCCCCCGAAACCATTCTGGAACACTCCCAAAGTCATTCCTTGTGGACGTTGCCAATTCGGACCCACCAGATTGAGCGTGATGTGGTCGGTGGTGTAGCTGGCCACAAACTCGTTGAGCAACGTCGGCGAAGCCGACGCCGTTAAACGGGCGACCATGCTAACGCCCGGCCCAACAAAGTTCGTCTCGACCGTGGGAAAGCTGGTTCCGCTTGTCCACAACGGAGTGGGGTAGATTTGAGACCAAGAGTCGTGGATGTAGCGGAACGAGCCGCGCACCTTGTCCGTGAAGTTGTGGTCAATCTTGAAAAGTTCCTCACGCCAGTGCGTGGGAAGCGAGGGGCTCTGCAACCATTGGTTGGTCCCAACATTGGGTTCAGGAATCAAGTTCTCCAGCGCAGTAACGGTGGTGGCGTCAGCAGGGTTGATCGGAACTTGGTTGCCAGGGAACCGCTGGCCTGTCTGGGGATCGTTTGGGCAATCCGGCGCCGGGGTTGGGGGAGCAGGGCACAAGTCGCTAAAATTTCCTCCGCGCTCCGCCATCGACGGAACCGTCGTCAGCGAGAACCCGCTGGGTACGATTTCCCGTCGCCACTCCTCGGACCAGAAAAAAAACGTCTTTTGTTTGTCCGTGTTGTAGTGCCCTGGAATGTAAACCGGCCCGCCAATGGTAAATCCGTAGTCATTTTTCTTGTATTCCGGCACATTCGGGAAGAAATACTGCGTCGCGTTGAACATGTCGTTGCGCACGAACTCGTACAAATCGCCGTGGAAGTGGCTGGTGCCGGACTTGGTTTCAATTTCGACCGTGCCCGAGCCGTTGCGGCCATACTGCGCCCCATAGTTCGACGTTTCCACTTTGAATTCAGCGATGGCATCAACGCTCGGATAAACGTTGAGCGATGTATTGCTGCCATTGTCGAGGGCATCGCCGCCGTCCATCTCCCAGTTGTTGTACTCGGTTCGGCCGCCGTTGACAGTGAAGGCAACGTTCCCGTTCACACCGACCTGCGCTTCGTCCTGACCGGATTGATTCGTGACCCCTGGAACCAGCGTGATGAGCTGGGTAAAGTTGCGTCCGTTCAGTTCGAGCTGAGTAATTTCTTTTCCCGTAACCGTACCGCCGAGATCGGAGGATTGCGTCTCGACCTGGGCGACTTCCGTGCCCTGCACGATCACTTCCGTGCTGAGGGCGCCCACTTGCAGTGCAACATTCACGCGCGCTTTGTCCGCGACGCGCAGGATGACGCCTTTGGCTTCGAATTTCTTGAATCCTTCAGCCGCGACGGTCAGGTCGTAAGAGCCGATGGGAAGAGACGCGAACAGATAGTCGCCGCTACCGTTCGAGGTGGCAGTCCGGTTGATGCCGTGCTCGGAGTTCGTGAGGGTCACCTGGGCACCGGCCACGGCAGCGCCCGAGGGGTCGGTGACGGTGCCGGTGATGGAGGCCGTGTCCTGAGCCCAGCCCGCTCCGCAGAATGTCAGGACCAGCAGCACAACCCGCAACGCCACACGATGAGATTTCATAGTCAGACTTCTCCCCTTTTGCACGGGCAAATTGCCCCGCGTTCCAATCAGCCACGCTTTCTTAGCGGCGCAGCCCTGAGTTTTTGTCTCGGACATCCCCAACGTCCCCGAAGGTGACGTGACCCCGAAAAACCCACTATTAAATCGTATGAATAGTGCTTTTTTGTTACCTCTTCTGTCAAGAAAAAAGCGCAGGCGCCGGGGTGATGAAGGTCTACAGCAGGCTGCGCGTGGACTCGCGGACCACCAGTTCCGGGGCGACTCTGCGATGGGTGGCGGCAACTTCGCGCTTTTCCAGTACGGCGTTGATGCCGTCGAGAACCACCCCCACCGCTGACGCGCCCATGGCTTCCATGGGCTGGCGCACGGTGGTGAGCGGCGGCGTATAGAGGGCGGAGGGTGCGACATCGTCGAAGCCGACCACGGAGCAGTGCTCGGGCACGCGCAAGCCAGCCTTGGCCAGGGCTCGGATCGCTCCAAAGGCAGTCATGTCATCGAACGCCAACACAGCGGTGAAAGGACGCTTCTGCTTGATGAAATCCTCGGTAAGCTTGAAGCCGGCCTCGAAGCTGGAAAGTGGGTCGCGCGATTCGGGCAAGTCGACGATCAACCGCGGATCGAGTTCGACGCCGCAAGCCTTGGCGCAGTTGCGTATTCCACGCCAGCGCGGCGAACTGTCGCTCAACGCTTTTGGTCCGCGGATAAAGGCGATCTTGCGATGTCCAAGGGAATGCAAATGCTCCAGGGCAGCGTAGCCGCCGATCTCGTTGTCGACGATGACGGAACTCATCGATTCGCCCTTCAATTCGCAGCCGATGATGGCGGTGGGAATGCTGCTCTTCTCCACGTCGGCGAGCAGGTTGATATCGAGAAAGAGCCAGTTGGCGAGGACGACCAGGCCTTCGATGCGGCGATCAAGCAGCATTTCGAGATAGCGCTCAAAACGGCTGCGCTCATTGTGAACGTCGGTGAGGATGGGAAGGTAAGACGCCTGGTAAAGTGTATTCTCGATGCCGCGCAACACCAGTGTGCAGTACGGATCGGTCATGTCGAAGACCATGACGCCGACGGTGTGGCTGCGCTTGCTGCGCAGCGACCGGGCAAACTGGTTGGGCCGGTAGCCGAGCTTCTGCGCGGCCCGCTCGATGCGTTTCTTGGTGACGGGCGGAATGTAGCGCGCCAGCGGAGCGTCGTTGAGAACGATGGAGACGGTAGTCGAAGAAAATCCGCTTTCCTTCGCCACGTCGCGAATGGTGACCATCGAAGCGTTACCCTGGGAACGGCGCACCACGGGAATTCCGAACTGCCGGGCCTCGCGCTTGAATTTTGCAACAAGGCTGGCGGACACTACAGCAGAGAGTGCACCGAGTGTCAAGCAGAGGAATCGCATCGGCATTTCTGTCCCTGCTTTTTTTCGCGAGTGCAGGGGCGACAAATTCGCCGCAAACTTCGGCAGCCGGAACCGCGGCTAAGCCGCCACAGGCGGCGTCTGGTGCCGCGTCCGGCCCATCTGCGGCAGCAGATCCCGTTTTGCTTTTCCAGCGAGGACAATCCGCCTTGAACGAGGGACGGCTCAACGAGGCCGAGCGCGACTTCCGCCAGGTGCTCGCTGCGAATCCGCAGTTGGCGGGGGCATACGCAAATCTTGGCGTTGTCTACATGCGGCGCAAGCAGTGGGCGCAGGCGCTCGACATGCTGCGCAAAGCCGAACATTTGCTGCCTGACGTGCCCGGAATCCGTCTGAACATTGGCCTCGTTTACTACCGGCAAAATGAATTTCTGAAAGCGATTCCGCCTTTCGAGTCGGTGGTACACGATCAACCTAACGCCTTGCAGCCACGCTACCTGCTTGGCGAATGCTACTTCTTCGCCGAGCGTTGGGCCGACGCCGCCGACACCTTGGAACCGCTGTGGGCGCAGGAGTCCACGCAACCGCTGTTTCTCTACATGCTCTCGATGTCGGCTCACAAGGCCGAGAAAAGAGAGGTCGACGAGAAAGCCTGGGCGCAACTCATGAAAACCGGCGAGGGCGATCCCGAGTTCCATCTTCTGATGGGCAAAGAGCACCTGCAACTCGAACAATATGACCTGGCCTTGAGCGAGTTGCAGGCTGCGGCGCAGTCTGCTCCCAAGCTACCTTTCGTCCACTTCAATCTCGGTCTCACCTATCTCAAGAAACAGGATTACGAGCATGCGCGCGACGAGTTCCTGAAGGACGCGGCGCTCGAACCAGATCTCGCGCTGAACTATGACGAACTGGGAGAGGTTTACTCGCTGATGCAGCAGGACAGCGATTCCGAGAAAAGCTACCACGAGGCGCTGCGGCGAGATCCTCGGCTGTTAACTTCCTGGGCAGGACTGGCGAAGACTTATCAGCGGGAGGAAAAGTATCAGCAAGCGTTGACCGCAATCGATGAAGCCAACAAAATCGATCCCGAGCGCACCGATATCCACTATCTGCGCGGACAGATCCTGGTGCACATGGGCCGCAAGGACGAAGGCAAGAAGGAACTGGAGCTCGCGGTACGCATCGACAATGAGAAACGAGCGGAACGGCAGAAGCAAGTCGAAACTGGAACCCTGCCCTCGCCCGAGCTTATACAGGAGCAGCAGTGATAAACTTGCGCGTCTAAGCGTTTCCCACCCCATTTAGAACCATACGTTTGCGAATCCGGCAGGAGGCACACAATGAAACGCGTTCTAAAAATCCTGGCGATTCTAATCGTCGTTTTGATCGTGATCGCGATCGCACTCCCATTTCTCGTGGATGCAAATACGTTTCGTCCCAAGCTTGAGTCGGAATTGACCGGCGCATTGGGACGGCAGGTAAAGGTGGGAAATCTGGCGCTGTCGGTGTTCTCGGGCGGAGTCACAGCCGACGATATTTCCATCGCAGACGATCCCACTTTCAGCAAGAGCCCGTTTGTGCAAGCCAAGTCGTTGAAAGTGGGAGTCGAGTTGATCCCGCTGATTTTTTCGAAATCGCTGCACGTGACCGAGCTGACGCTCAATCAGCCCGAGATCGCGCTGGTGCGTTCGGAAAACGGCGAGAAGTGGAACTTCTCCAGCCTGGGCAGTACGAGCGCGCCCGGAGCCGAACCGCCGAAGGCCGCTCCAGTAACTGCTCCAACAGCGAAACCAGAGCAGCCCTCCGCGCCGCCGTCGGGAAGCACTCCCAATCTTTCCGTGGCAAAACTCAATGTGAATGACGGGCGTCTGACGGTCAGCCGTGCCGGATCCTCGGAGAAGCCGCGAGTTTACGACAAAGTAAATATTGAAGTCACCGGCTTCTCTCTTACCGCCTCTTTCCCCTTCAAACTGAGCGCCAACCTGCCGGCTGGGGGCACTCTGAAGTTGGACGGTACGGCCGGGCCAGTCAATCCCGAAAATGCCGCGCTCACTCCGTTGCAGGCCAAGGTTTCAGTGCAGCAGATGAACCTGGCCACGTCGGGTTTCATCGATCCGGCCTCGGGTATCTCGGGCATCGCCGACTTCGACGGTACCGTCGCATCCGACGGCCATGAAGCCAACACGGCAGGAACGCTCAAGGTGGTCAAACTGCAAGTGGTGCAGAAAGGATCGCCTGCCGGTGAGCCGGTACAAATCAACTATGCGGTAGCTCACGACCTAGTCAAAGAAACAGGCCGGCTTACGCAAGGCGACGTCGCGATGGGAAAAGCCCTGCAGCATCTGACCGGCACTTACGACGCACACGGAAAGACCACTTCGATCAACATGAAACTGCAGGGGCAGGGTATGCCCGTCGACGATCTGGAGGCAATGCTGCCGGCCATGGGTGTCGTGCTGCCTTCGGGATCACGCTTGAAAGGCGGCACACTGACGGTCAAGTTCGCCACCGTCGGACCGGTCGACAAACTGGTTACCACCGGCACTCTCCGCCTCGAAAACTCGGCACTGGCCGGCTTCAACCTGGGCTCGAAACTCTCGGCCATCTCCGCCCTCTCGGGCAAAACCACGGGAGGAAATGACACGGTGGTCCAGAACTTCAGCTCCGATGTCCGCGTGGCGCCCGAGGGCACGAAGGCCGACAACATCAATCTCACCATCCCAACCTTCGGCGTGCTCACGGGCGCGGGGACCGTGAGCCCCAGCGATGCTCTCGACTTCAAAATGAGTGCCAGCCTCAGCGGAACCTCCGTCACCGGGGTCACGCAGCTGGTCGGAATGGGTAAAGGCGGCGCCGGCACCATTCCGTTTTTCATTCAAGGGACGACCTCCGATCCGAAGTTTGTCCCGGATGTGAAGGGGATGGCCAGCGGGTTGCTTCAGGGTGCGCTCGGAAACAAGAGCGGGCAGAAGCAAAATCCGCTGGGCGGAGTCATGGGGTTGTTCAAGAAGAAACCGCACTGACGCCTCGCGGTCACACGGAAGAACCAAGTCTCATCGCATTCTCTGGCGGCAGGGTTCCGCCCGATGCTCGGGCGAAAGTTGCAAAAATTTGCAAACTCTGGGATTTTTCGCGGGCGGCAAGCCGATTTCTTGCGTCCACTTTTTGCACTGAAATCGAGTCTTTTTTCACGAAATTGGGTTTTGCCGTGTCATTATGAGTCTCGTTTGTCACCACCAGGAGGGAATGTCGTGTCGAGATTAGCTGCGTCTAGAGGATGGGTGTTTGGGGTTGGCGCGGTTTCGGCTGTGGCCGTGATCGCCGTGGCCATGTTGGCATTTTCGCCGGCGACGCATCGCGTGAGTTCGCAGCCGGCTTCGTTGACCGGGCAATCAGCAGCAGTTTCGCCAGCCACGAGACAGCGGATTCAAACCAGCTATAACGCACTTCCTATGGCCTTTGAACCGAATCAGGGCCAAGCCGACCCCCAGGTGAAGTACATGGCGCGGGGGGCAGGATACAGGCTGTATTTGACCTCTTCGCAGGCCATCCTGACAGTTCACAAACGAGGCGGAAGCTCGGAAGTGCGGAGCATGATCGAGCATAAGCGCCTGGGCCCCGCGAGGGTGCAGAGGATGCTGATGCTGCGGCAGCGCCAGCAAGAAATGGCGCGGCCGTCGCAAGTTGCCGAGATCCACATGCAACTGCGGCGTGCCAATTCCGCCGTTCAATTGGCCGCGGCCGACCCGCAAGGTGGGAAGATCAATTACTTCATCGGCAACGATCCCTCCCAGTGGCACTCAAACATCCCGATGTTTGGACGAGTCAGTTACCGCAATCTCTATCCCGGCGTGGATCTGGCCTTCCATGGCGCGGGCGGGCAATTGGAATTTGATTACCTGGTCAGCCCGGATGCCGACGCCGGCGCCATCGCCTTGGGTTTCAAGGGTGCCGACCGGATGAGCGTGAACGCCGCCGGCGATCTGGTTCTCACCACAGCTGCGGGCCCGCTGGAGATACACCGGCCGGTCGCCTACCAAGAGAAGAACGGAGTGCGGCAGAACGTGGAAGCCCGCTTCGAAGTAACGGGCCGGAGTGAAGTTGCATTCGCGCTCGGCCGATACGATCACAACCGCGAGCTGGTGATTGATCCGACGGTGACGTTTTCCACCTACTTCGGCGGAGATTTTGCCGACTACGGCTTGGGCATCGTAGCGGATGCAAGCGGTAACGTGTTCGTGGCAGGCGCTACGGACTCGGATTCCATCCCGGGCCATTCGAGTGGCACCAATAGCAATAGCTTCGACGTCTTTGTGACGAAGATCAACTCCTCCGGCGCCCTGCAGTTCACAACGGAGTTCGGCGGTAGTGGAGACGACTTCCCCGGTGGCATTGCCGTGGATAGCGCCGGAATTTACATCGGCGGCACGACCTCGTCCAGCGATTTCCCGGTAACGGCGGGGGCAGCGCAAACCCATTTCCTGGGAGGAAGCGCGTTGAACGGCGACAATGACGCTTTCGCTGCGAAGCTCACCTTGAGTGGATCGCTGGTCGGAGGATGGGCCACCTACATCGCAGGCTCGGACAGCGACTCGGGTCTGGCCGTGGCCGTCGACGGCAGCCATAACGTCTACGTCGCAGGGGAGACCTTCTCCGCAGACCTCGGCTGCGCCACTGCCGGTACATCACCCTGTCTTCACGGTGGTCCGTTGCCCGGTGGGACGGCCATTAACCGAGGAACGGGTACGGGGCCCGACGATGGCTATATTGCCAAGATCAACTCCACTGGAACTGCGTACGATCTTCTGAGCTATGTCGGCGGCAGCAACGGCGACTTGGCGACCGGCGTTGCCCTCGACGGCGGCGGGAACATCTACGTTTCCGGCGAAACGATCTCTACCGACTTGCCTTTCACAGCTGGGGTTGTGCAGAGTAAGTGCGGCACCGACGGCCACTGCAATGCTGGCGCCAGCGGGCCGCTGGATGACGCTTTCGTTTTCGCCATTAAAGCAAATCTCACGGCCTACAACTACGTCACCTACTACGGCGGAAGCAACGTCGATGACGCGTTCGCGATCGCGACCGACTCCCTTGGCAATGCTTTTCTTACTGGCACCACGGCTTCGTCAGATTTTCCTACTGCCGGGTCGCCTTACCAAACCGGGTTGGCCGGTACACAGAACGCGTTCGTGGTCGAGTTGAATTCATCGGGCAGCGCGGCCAGCTACGGCTCGTATCTAGGCGGCAGCGGGTCGGACTTCGGGGACGCCATTACTATTGATGGCTCGGGCAACGCCTACGTTACTGGACAGACCGGCTCCGCTGACTTTCCGGGGTTGAATCCGACCCAGGAGACGTTCGGCGGCAGTACCGATGCTTTTGTCAGCGTGCTCAGCCCCAGCCAGAAAACGTCACTGTTTTCCACTTATCTTGGCGGCGGCGGCGACGAGGATCAACTGGGCGGTGCTATCGCTCTGGCCCCCTCCGGCAGCATCTTGGTCACAGGCGACACGGACTCGGGCAACAGCTCCACTGCCGTGTTTCCGACCACCGCTGCCCTTGACGGAACCTATGGGGGCGGCATCTGCACGAGCGGAAGCAACAACGTACCCTGCCCGGACGCTTTCATCGCGGCCTACACCTCCGCTCAAGTGCCGGACTTTAGTGTCACCACAACTTCCTTCAATCCAGCTGCCGTGCCCCCCGGCAGTTCGGCCACTGCACCCATTACCGTAACCGCGCTGAACGGATACACCAACAATGTCACCCTCTCCTGCAGCGTGTCGGGTGGAGGCAGTCCGGCGCCCAAATGTTCGCTCGGCTCGACCATGGTTAACGGCGGGAGTGGGAGTACCACGTTGACGGTGACAACGACCGGGATCCATGGCGCCTTGTTCCGCCGTCCCAAAATCTTTTATGCGATGTGGTTGCCCATCGTGGGCTTCTCCCTGATGGGAATGGGATTCAGTTCTGCTGGCTCGCGTCGGAAGAAACTGCTGGGCTTCCTCATGATTGGCATGGTCATGACGGCACTGTTTCTGATGCCGGCTTGCAGCAGCAGCAGCACCACTACCATTACTACTTGCCCGACCTGCACACCCGCGGGAGCTTACACCGTCACCGTGCAAGGAACAGACGGGACATTAACTCATTCGCAGACTCCAACTCTGACGCTGACCGTCAACTGATCGAGCGTCAGACCACCTTGCGGCCGCCTCTCGGGGCGGCCGTCGTTTTGTTTTCGGCGAGAGGAGTGGCGTCATCGCCGAGCCTCGTCTAAGATTCTGGGTGGGCTAATTCTCCCGGATTTGTCGTATAACATCTTTTGGAGTCGGGTTGCGGGAATTCTCTCTCGACTGCGGGCAGCGTTTGTCCGGTTAAAGGAATCGAAGATACTTTAGTCCGATCAACTCATGGTGAATCAAAGGCAGGTAGTCCGCGCAATCCTCTGTGGCTTGTTGCTTTCGCTTTTCTCCCTGGCGTCGGCCTCCGCCGCCTACGGGCAGGACTTCACCCTGTCGTCGCCCTTGGGGCTTTCCCCGGCGGCAGTGGACCGCGGGGTCTCGGCCACGGCAACTCTCAGCGTGCAGCCGGTGAACGCGATGAGCGCTCCCACCGTCAATCTCACCTGCTCGGTATCGCCCGTGGAAACCGATGGTCCGGTCTGTCCGAACCCCGGTTCGGTCGTAGCTCCCGCCAGACCTGGTTTGACGGTCAATACCTTCGGAGACACACCCCAGATTTCCTACATCATCACGGTGACCGGGACGGACGCATCGGGCACTCAAGTCATAACCTTGCCCCTGACCGTGTTGGCGGTGACTGGCGATTACACGATCACCGTCACGACCCCGCTGAATCCGAGCAACCTGCACGCGGGCAGCGGCACTTCGGGAGTAGTGACGCTCACCCCGAACAATGGGTATACCGGGGACGTCACGCTTGCCTGCAGCAGTGTGACGCCCGCAGTGATTCCTGCGCCGCAATGCTCATTCAACCCCGTGCCGGTTAAGATTACGACGAGCAGCGGTGCCCCGACCGCCATCATCACCATCATCACGGCTGGACCTACCACTGCGTTGCGCAGCCCGCGGATCTTCTACGCGTTGTGGTTGCTGGTTCCGGGACTGGCGCTGGCCGGGGTGGGATCCGCCGCGGGTCGCAACAGGAAAGTGTTGGGCGGGATGTCGCTGCTGACGCTGGTTGCCGGCATTCTGCTGATTCCCGCATGCGGCGGATCCCCCACCAACAGCACTACCATCCCTGGCACAACCGGTGTCACTCCGAAAAACACGTACACATTCACGCTGACCGGCGTGGACCAGAACGGCTTGGCGCCGAGCAACACATCGCCGACGGTCAACCTTACTGTCGACTGAGACAGGTTTCCTCCAGCCCTATGGCCTGGCTCCGGAATTCCGCGCGCCGCCCGGTGCTGCATTTCGCGCTGGCCTGCTTCATCGCCCTTGCTCCGGCTCGGTGTGCCCCGGCCAACGACAAGCCTCAGGCGCCTACCGTTCGCTGGAACGAAGAACTGCCCGGTTGCACATTCTCAATCAGCGACGACGGCAAGTATCGCTACGGGCTGTGGTCGGGAGATGTTGGCATCACTCTGGCAGTGGACGCTCGGGAGGTGCAGATTATCCGTCACCGCATTGAGCCGATCTTTGCTGTTTTGCTCACCGTCCGCTACCGGGGCACGGCAGCTATGGACCTGGCTCCGGACGGCATCACGCTGCAGTTCTTGAAACACTTCAAGGTAGTGCAAACCTCGCTCGATCCCGATGCCTACGCGGAGAAGGTTCAAGGCGATGCCGACACGCTCGACCACGAAACCGCCCGCGAAATAGCCAAACATCCTCAGGAGAAAGAGGCCCGTGAAGCTCGCTTGCGGGATTACCAGAAATCAGTGAGTGAACTGATCGAATTCCTCAGCAAGAATAGCCTGCGCACGGCCCATCTCGATCAGGGAAATCCAGAGGTGAGTGGGTGGGTCTTCTTCAACACCAAGAACAAGTGGCTGGGGGGATGGAAACGACAGGAGGATTTTATTTTGCGCGTGCCGCTCGCCGGAAAGGTTTTCGAGTTTCCCTTCAAGCTCCCGCCCAAACAAGGCGAACTGCTGCTGCGAAAGAGGGAGTGAAAGCGCAAGACCTCAGACCTCGGCCTTCAGCCAAATGGGTAGTGGCGCAGTTTGGATCTTCTGGACCTTTTTCGGAGGCGTCATCCCGAAACCCGGCGCACTTCAGCCGGGTGAGAGCCTGCCCTGAGCGAAGCCGAAGGGGATCTCGCGTGGAGCTTCCCCGAACCCTTTGTCGGGTGCGCGCAGGATCCTTCGCTCCGCCTGAAAAACGGCTGCGCTCAGGATGACGCCTATGCGAATGGAGACAGCCGGAACTCAAACTGCACCACTACCGCCAAATGTGCGATGAGACCCGAGTGTCAGAGGTCCGGGGTCCGCAGTCTGCTTTACGACGCCGCCCGGCGTGCATTGCGCTCCAAGTCAGCCGCCTGGCGCATAAGAATGTCGCGCAGAGAAACCAGTCCCTTCAACTCCTTGCCCTCCACGATGGGCAGGTGGCGAAAGCCGAACTCGCGCATGATGAACAGGCACTCTTCAACGGTCTCATCGGCGGGGACCGCGCGCGGGTTGGCCGTCATCACTTCCGAAACCGCGGTGGTTCCCGGCGTGCGACCCAGCGCCACCACGCGGTTCATAATGTCACGCTCGGAAAAGATGCCCGCCAGTTCTCCGTTGCGCAGAACCGGCAAGGCGCCGACATTGTGCTCCATCATAAAACGAGCTGCTTCCAGCACGGTGCGGCCGGCGTCAATCGAGTAAACCTTGCGGTCTTTCACGAGGTCCCGGAGGGTCGACATGGAGAACTCCTTACGCTGAGGTGTGACGACTTCGGTCTGGCGTGGGCCCCCACGGCCGACGCCTGGGAGTGGGCGCGGCATTACTTTACCACAGGGTTGGCTTGTTCAGAAGCGAAAGCCGGCGGGACTATGAGTCAGCCGTGGATCAGGGCTTCCTGTTCCTCCTCTGCCGTTTCACCATACGCAGCGGGGACTTCCAATGCATCGTGTTCCCGCACCACTGGGGGCACTGCAGGCGGGCGAACCGGCCTGGAATACTGCAGCAGCAGCAGGAACGGCAACATCACTAGAAACAGCACTCCCATCACCCAGAACGCTTCCACAAAACTGAGCATGGCCGCATGGGTCTGCACCATCCCGTACGTAGCTGCCAGGGCTTTGCGCGTTGCCGTGGAATTGTCCGCCCCATGCATCTGGAAAAATCTCTGCAACCCCCCCAGAAGCTGCCGGGTGGGGGCGCTTCCAGCGGTGACGTTCTGCACCAGATGATTCTGGTGTATCTGAGCGCGCCGAATCAGAAAAGTGGTCATCGTGGCGATGCCGAAGCTGCCGCCAATGTTGCGCATGAGGTTGAAGATGCTGGTCGCGTTGCCGGTTTTCTCCTGTGGAATGCGAGCCATGGCCAGCGCCATCAACGGTATGAAGAGAAAACTAAGGGCCATCCCCTGAAACACCTGTACCCAGAAAATGTCCCAATATCCCGCATTCAGATTGAGCCCCGAAAGGTTAAACATGGTAACGGAGCCCAGCACGAGGCCGACGACCAGCAGCCGGCGCGGGTCTGTCTTGGTGGTCAGGTGTCCAGCCAACGGAGTGAAGAGTAGCGCACCAATTCCCCGAGGAGAGAGCGCCAAGCCAGCATTGTAGGCGGGATATCCCAGGAGGGTTTGCAGGTAGAGCGGCAGCAGCACCAGACTGGCATAAAGAACAAAACCGAGCAGGCTGATAAGAAATACTCCTGCACTGTAAGAACGGTTGTGCAGCACCCGCAAATCCACTACCGGATGGTCCGTCACCAGTTCGCGGACGATCAGAGCCGCCAGCCCTCCGACGCAGAGCACGGCAAACACGCGAATATAGTTGGAAGAAAACCAGTCCTTGCGCTGGCCCGTATCAAGCAAAACTTGCAGTGAGCCGATTCCGAGGGCGAGAAAACCGATCCCCCACAAGTCAACCCGGCCGGCAGATCGCTTGATGTAAGGCGGGTCGAAAACAAAACGATTCATCAGGATCAGCGACAGAATACCGACCGGCAGATTGAGGTAAAAGATCCAGCGCCACGAGTAGTTGTCCGTGATCCATCCCCCGAGAGTGGGCCCGAGAATCGGAGCCAGCAGAATCCCGATGCCGTAGGCCGCCATGGCATGGCCATGTCGTTCTTTGGGAAAGGTTTCCAGAAGAATTGCCTGGGCCAGAGGTTGCAGGCCGCCGCCGGTAAGGCCCTGGAGTACGCGGAAAACAATCAGCGATGACAACGAGGTAGCCATGCCACACAACAAAGAGGTGACTGTGAACCCGGTAACGCAGGTCAGCAGCAGTCGCTTGCGTCCCATGCGGTTGGCCAGCCAGCCCGAAATCGGCAAGATGATGGCGTTGGAGACCAGGTAAGAGGTGACCACCCAAGTCCCTTCTTCGTTGGTGGAGGCTAGGTTTCCGGCGATGTGAGGAATGTAGACGTTGACGACCGTGGTATCAAGGATTTCCATGAAGGTCGCCAGCATCACCGACACCGTGACGACCCACGGGTTAATCCTGCGAACGGAAAACTCGTCCATTCGGACGTACCTTGGCGAGGAAATTCGAGCCCGTGCTGCCCGACACCATTACAGTGACGGAAAGCCGCGCTTCCCGCCGTGACCCGCGTCACAAGGGCTTGAACGCGATCACCGAAACAGGACCATAAGATCGTTAGGATTGGCCTGGAAACAAGTCCGGCGGCACGAGGCCGCCGGTGAGAACTGAATTTGGGCTAACAACGATGTGTAGCCACCCTTTGTTGGCCCGCAAGCTACTGCAGGTGATTCAAGCGAGCCGGGCTGGCATCGGCGGTACTGGCGTCGCTGCGTGGCGTCATGGAAACCACAACGTACTCACGCTCTTTGTTGTCCAGATCTTCCACTCGCAAGAGCATCTTGTCTTTTTCGAGGCGGAACTGCGCCTGGTCGCCGACGGGCAGCAACACCGGATGCTTGTCGTCTTTCGGGCGGATGCGATAGAGCACGCGGTCGGTCTGCAGGACATATTCCTGGCAGAGCAGCTCGTGCGTTTTCTTGTGGGAAGAATCGGTTCCGATCATTTCGCCGGCGAGACTGTTTCCGGCTTTCTCATCCACGCCGCAGCTCACCGAATCCATCTGCAGCAACTTGCCGGTCTGGTAGGGCTTTGGCTCTTTGGCGAAGGCGACCGCAGCCAGAACGAGAACACACAGAAAAACCTTGGAACGCATGGTTTAGTCCCCCCTAAGCTAGAGATGGAAATGGAAGCCATCGGTGCGGCAGCGTGCGATGACACGCCGACCCGCTGGCTGGTCCAAGCATTGTTCTATGGGTGGGACAGCGTCGACAGGTCACGCAGGTAACGGTTCTGACATGACCATTGGGACTTGTCCTAGCGGGTGACCAGTTCGTCCAGGGTGGGAAAAAACGCTGGGTAAGAGATAGCAGCCGCCTGCGCGCCGCGAATCAGCGTTTCCCCTTCCGCTCTTAGCGCGGCGATACTGAACGCCATGGCGATGCGGTGGTCGCCAAATGAATCCAGGGTGGTCCCGCGTAGAACTTGCCCTCCGGGAATGCGCAGACCATCCTCCCGCTCTTCGACTTGCGCCTGCATGAGGCGCAGGTTGGTCGCGATCGCTGCGATGCGGTCCGATTCTTTGACCCGTAATTCCTTCGCGTCGCGCACTTCGATTCCCTGCTCCGTGTAGGGCGCAATCGCCGCCAGCACCGGGATTTCGTCGATCAGCGCAGCCGAGTCTGCACCGGCGATGAGAGCCCCCTTCAGACGACCGCCTTCCACCTGTAGTGTGCCGACCATCTCGCCGTGAATCTCGTCGAGTTGCGTAACCGAAATGCGCAAGCCGATCTGCATGAGAATATCGAGCAGGCGGGCCCGCGTGGGGTTCATCAGAAGGCCAGGGATGGTCAGCTGCGAACCTGGAAACAGGGCCGCCGCGCAGAGAAAAAACGCCGCGGTTGAGATGTCTCCAGGGACCCGGGCTTCGATGCCGCGCAGTTTCTGCCCGCCGCGGATACGGACTTCATTTCGCGATCGCTCAAGTTGCGCTCCGAAGGCGCGCAGCGCAACCTCGCCGTGGTCGCGTGTCCGCAGTGGTTCTTCGATGCGCGTTTCGCCATCGGCCAGCAGTCCGGCAAAGAGCAGACACGTTTTCACCTGCGCGCTGGCCACCGGCATTTTGTAGTCGATCGCCCTCAGGCTGGCTCCGGTGATGCGCAGCGGCGGACGGCCGGCGTGGGAAGAGATTTGTGCGCCCATCGCCGTAAGTGGTGCAATGACGCGCTCCATGGGCCGACGCGAGAGGGACTCGTCGCCTACCATTTCGCTGGTGAACTTCTGCCCAGCAACGATGCCGCTCAGCATGCGCATGGTCGACCCAGAGTTGCCACAGTCGAGGGGGACCTTGGGAGCCGAAAGCGTTGGCCCGCTTCCCTGCACCTCGATGGTATTTTCGGAACCGTCTTTGAATCCCCACTTCACCCCGAGCGAGCGCAGGCACGCCAGCGTACTGGCACAGTCAGCTCCGGTGGAATAATTCTCAAGCCGGGAGGCGCCTTCTGCGATCGCCGCCAGCATCGCGTAGCGATGCGAAATCGACTTATCCCCGGGCAGCGTCACGCTGCCGCGCACATTCCGTACCGGGCGCACGGTTACGCTGGATTCGTTTTGCATCTTGGGATCAATATAACGGAAGGAGTCGGGGTAAGGTTAAGCGGAGGTATCGATTGCTGATTGTCGATTTATTGATTGTTGATGGAAACGCCCAGACTGGCAGTCTCTGACGCCGTTCGATTTTCAATCAACAATTGGAAATCAACAATCAGCAATTCCTCAAGCCCGCGTCCTGGCTTCCGCCGCGGCTTCTTTCAGGATATTGGCCGGCACTTCCTTCAGCGTCACACCGAACTCGAACATCGGTGTCTCCGTGCCGCGTCCCCAGCGGGCGACTTCCCAGTGGGCGCGCACGAACTTTACATCCGGATGCGCCGTCAGATCCAGCAGGAGCGGAGACTGTCCACAATAGAACTTCTGCGGAAAGGTAACGATCGACTTCGGGATCCAGGTAGCGCCGTCGGCTGAGCCGAAGATGCTGACGTCGAGCGCCTCCTGCTCGATGATCCTGGTGATGTCCAACGTCAGCAGGAACACGCGATGGGACGCGCCGCTCACATCCACCGCTGATCCATCACCCTTGGCGCTGACTACTGTATTTGAAGGGACCAGAACGCTATCAATCATGGCGAGAGAATTCTAACAAAAGAATGGGGCGTGGCCAGTGATCAGTGGCCAGCTTCGCGTTCTCCCTTGGACCTGTCTCACAAATCGCCGCGGGAAGGAACGGGATCAACGGGCTACGGAGGACTCGTCGACTGCGGGCAGCGCCGTGGAAGAGCGGCGCTTCAGCGCCGCGCCGCGTACAGAATCAATGGGGCTTCGGCCCCGGGAGATCACTCCGACGGGTGCGACCCCGTGAACTCGGCGCAGCACGGCTTCTCCACCGGCTTGAATTCCATGAGTTCGATCCGCGACAGGTCAGGATCGAACACGTTCAGCTGCCACTTGCCATCTTTCCCCATCTGCGCTTTTTCGTCCCCGTGCGCTTTCCAGCCGTGAGACTCCAGAATCGCCTGCGCTTTCTTTATATCGGCGACACCGAGCGAGATATGATTCATCACTCCCGTCAGCTGCAAATCCGGATGCGCTGGCTGGTTCAGCATGTATTCCAGCCAGTCGGTTCCGTCCGGGACCTGCATGGCGACCCAGTCGGTCTCGCCAGGCTTCATCCCTCCATGCCAGTACAATCGAAAACCGAGCAGCTCACGGTAGAAGTGATCTTCCGCGTCGCGGTTGTAAACCAGAAATCCTGTGTGGATCATACGCCGCGAAACCGCGGAATCAGGCGGCGCTAGCGCCGCGGCCTTGCCCCGCTCGACGAACTCGATGCGGTGCCCTTCCGGATCGGCCACGGCGAAGCTCAGGCTGTGGTCAGCGTGTCCTTGGATAGCGGGCACTTTCACGCCCTTCGCGATCAGGTACTCACGCAGCGCGATGATATTGTCGGTGGTGAAGGCGACGTGATCCATGCGGTCGGTCGCGTTCGCGTCGGGAGCCGCGCTGTAGCCCACCCACTGCCTGCCCGCCATGTATCTCACAAGCCCGCCGGCTTCCACCGGCGCAGCGGAAGCCAGACCGAGCGTGCCGCTGTAGAGGTTTTTCACTCCGTCCGGCGCGGTGGTGTAGAACGAAACATGATCGATTCCGAGAATGTGAGGTCGCTGGACAGAGGGAGTCTGCGAAAAGGCGCTGGCTCCGAGGACACAGATAGCAATCAAGGGTGCGAGTCTTTTCATGGCGTGTCGATTCTAGCGCAGGCAAGTCTCTCAATATCTTAAAGAGGTTCCTGACCTGCCTTCAAGATAAGTTGGCCACTGATCACTGGCCACCGGCCACTGGGTCCAAAAACTGGCGCAGCAGCTTGCCTGCTTCTTCCGGCTGCTCCCAGGGGGAAAAGTGTCCGGCTTTTGGGATTTGCCGCAACTGGCTGCCGGGAATGTGCTGGCGCATGAGTTCCGCTTCGTTGATTCCCGTCAGAATGTCTTCGTCTCCCGTGACGAGCAGCGTGGGCACATTGATGGTCTTCAATGTTTCCACCGAATCTGCCCGCGCTGCCATTCCGCGCTGGACCTGGGCGACGTCTTCGGGAGACATTTTGCGCATCATGCGAAGCACACCGTCGACGAGGTCGGGGCGCGTCTCCCTCGTCGTCCTGCCCAGCAGTCGTGGAATCATAGTTTCGAAAAACGGCTCGGTGCCGCGATCGAGAACGTCGTTGGCGGCTTGCAGGCGCCCGGCGAGCGCTTCCGCAGTATCCGCAGACGCCTTCGTGTTGCACAGTCCGAGAGCCGCCACCCGCCCCCGATGCTTCCGCCAGAATTCGAACAGCACATATCCTCCGATGGAAACGCCAATCAGCGGGGCACGGCCCACTTCGGCATCGTCCATTACGCGGGAGATGTCGGCGGCGTGCTTGTCCATCGTGGCTGGGCCCTCGCCCACGCCAGAATCACCATGGCCGCGCAGATCAGGCAAAACGACTCGATATCGCGTAGCCAGCGCCTGCGCGACCGGCAGCCAGAATTCATGATTGACGGGAAAAGGATGCAGCAGGACTACAGGCGGGCCGTCACCCAGCACCCGGTAGACGATCTCCGCGTCGCCGCTCTTGATTTGCCGGGAAACCATGCTGGGAGATTTAATCACAACGCCGGCGTCCGACATCCGGCAGCTTCAAGCAGCTTCAGACCGGACGCGGCGAGCCGGACGCCTAAAGCCGTAGAAGTCTACGGATTCGTCACATGCTGCGCGGCCACCGGCGCCGGTAACAGTAGCGGCTCGTCCGGCATAACGATCCACGCGATGGGATATGCCAGCAGGCCAATGCCCGTCATGAACGACCCGATCAGCCACATCAGCCGGACCAGGGTCACGTCGATGTCAAAATATTCGGCGAAGCCGAGGCACACGCCAGCGATCTTGCGTCCCAGGTGGGGCCGCACCAGCCGCTTGCGGGCCACGGAAGCGCCCACGCGAATGCCACAATAGGCGCAAACCGCCGCATCGTCCTGAATCGCCTTGCCACAATAGTTGCAGTACATGGCTGCGACCTCCACACTAGACAATACGTAATTGTAGTCCGAAAGTTCCCTTGAAGGCGGGCGTCGGACCTCGGACGTCAGACCTAGGACCCTGAGAGCTAGAGGTCTGAGGTCTGAGGTCCGGCTCTCACTCCCGGTACGCCTCTTTGATGTGCTTCCGCGCCTGTTCTGCCAGAGGCGTGCTGCCGTTCTCGGCCAGAACCGACTGATACTTCTTCATGGCCAAGTCGCGCTTCTGCAACAGATCGTACATCTCGCCGGCGGCAAGATTGGCTTTTTGAAGGACCTCAGGGTCGGGATCGGAGACTTCGCTCACCATCTCATAGGCCGCCGCGGCATCGGCATAGTCTTTCTGACTCCGCAGCAGTTCTCCCAGGCCGTAGGCGGAAATCTCGTAGTGCAGGTTGCCGTATTTCCCCTCCCGGCCATTCTGCCAAACCTTGCGGTAGGCCGCGGCTGCGTCCTGGTTGTGGCTGGTTGCCCGCATCAGGTTCGCTTCCTCCAACGGAAACAGATAATCCCGGGGATAGCGCGCCGCCAGGTCGTGCATCAGGACGCGCGCCTCGTCGTAACGGTGCTCGCGCCGCAGAAACAACGCCAGAACTACCCTGGCGTCCACGCTGTTCTCACCATTGGCGTCGGCCACTTCGCGAAGATAGGTTAGCCCCTTCTCCTTCGATCCACTCAAACCCACCAGCGCCACGGCCACTTTCACGCTCCAAGGCAGACTGCCCATTACGTAGTTGTGCGTCCCGACAACCAGCTTCGCGTCCACGTAATTGGGGTTAAGTTCGAGCACCCGCTCGTGATCGTGACGCGCCCCCACGGCGTTGCGCAGGGCCGAAAACCACGCGCGCTCGACCAGCCCGGTATACAGCGCAAACTGCGCCCGGGTAACGCCGCGGGCATAGATCGCGTCCACATCGTCGGCATTGATCTTCAGTTCCTGCTCTTCCAAGCCTTCAGCGCGCTCCACTAACTGTTTGATCCGTTCCTTGACCTTCGGGTCGGCGGGACGATGGGCCTGGCCGATGAAGCTGTCATTGGCGTATTCGCCAGAGTTCATGGCTCCCATGCGGTAGAGCTCGCGAATCAGAGTCGCGCTCAGCAAATGATTTACAGCAAAAGGATCGTTCGGATGTCGCTCCAGGACCTTTTCGAAGTCCTGGATCGAGCGGTCGTAATCCATGTTGTAGAAGTGGTCGAAGGCACTATCGACCAGAGGATCACGCGCAAGAGAGATGGGCGTGGGAGACGAACTCCCTGCTGAAGGACGTGCCTGGGCCCGGGCCTGAGCCGGCGGGATGAATGTGCAAAGCACGCACAGCATCGCGGCCGCACAAACCAAGCGTGTCGTCATCCCCGAGCTCGCCAGCTTCCCCACCTTTCCCGGCCTTGTGGTTTAAGTTTAAATGATTGCGGCCCGAATGCGAGGAACCAAGCACGTTATCCAGATGACATAACAAATTAGTTTTTGATTGAAATCCCAATCCCTATAATCAGCCTGCCGGGCGCGAAAATCCGGAATGGTTTGCCATTGATTCGCATTCAAGTTTCCTGGCGCGGGAGGTCAGGGAAACCCGCAACCGAATGGGCATCGGCCTGACGTAACTGATGCATCTTTACGTGGGTCGGCGCGTAATAATTGCGCGGAACCTTTGGAAATCCGCCTCTGAAGAACTGCAAGTGTTTGACGGGCAAGGATTTTTACGCGAGAAGGCTTTGGCTGTCAGTTTGCCTTTCAGGGGTTAAGCGTTTCTAGCTATGGCTGAAGTGATTCATGACGCGCAGCAGGACTTCTGGCGCCCCCCCACAGTCCACGAAGACGCGTTGGAGCCCACCGAACTGGTTGCAGGCCCAGCGATGGCGGAGATGTGCGCACGCTGCGGCTCCGAATTCATGATAGGAGCTCGCTTTTGCCACACCTGTGGTGTCAGCCGCCCGCTCGCAAGCACCGAACCGGCCGCTGACGCCTCCGTGCTTGCCCGTCTTTGGGTACAGAAAATAGCTGGTTTACGATCAGCTGTAGCCCGGCTGTCCTGGCGCAAGATCCCCTTTCCTGACTGGCTGCATTACCTGCACTTCCACGAAATCCAGCGCTGGGTGGGCCTGCCTACCGCCTCGCTGATCGCTTTCTTCGCCGGCCTCGGATGTATAGTCGGAGTCCTGGGTGTGAGTCTCTTCTACCGGGCATCGAACATGGCCGAGTTTAAGGCCATCCAGATGTGGCGCATGGAATGGCTGCTGGGCGCGACTGCATCGTTCGTCGCCGGCATCCTGCTGAAGAAGCCTCCCACAGACTGACCCCGAGCCAAAGCTCCTCGACGGATTCGTCCTACCAGACTCGTCCAAAGAACGCGGTATAGGACCGCAGCTTTCCGGTCAGGTCTGGACGAATGAAATCGGTGTAGCTTCCGTAGTTGAACCTCAAACCTCCATCGAATCCCGCGCGAAGGTGATAGTCGCCCGTGGCCCCAATAAGGGTCTGCGGGACGTTCATCTCCGACACCGGTCCGGCGCCAATCCCGAGCGCTGTCGCGAAAGCTGCAGCGAAAGCCGCTTGCGAGGCGTAGCCAGCGACGGAAACGGCACCCGGGAAAATCGGATAATCCGCCGGATTGAGGTCGGGGCGCCAGCCGCTGTGTGCAGCCGAATGTGCGAAGCTCACATTAAGCCCCACACGCTTCTTCACTTCGTAGGTGGTGTGTAGGGAATACGTCTGGCTCAGCTGCTTATAGGGCACGAGCAGTTGGGAATATGTGCCGACCGCACCATCGTTGGCAAACTGCATATCCGTCCGCAGGTTGTCCTGCAGGTAGGTGTATGCTCCCCCAATACTCCACTGCGGAACCGGCCTGACGGTTACGAAACTCGTATCTGCGTAAAGATGGTTTGTCCGCTGCACCACGGGAAACGAACGCTGCAGAATCATGCTCGCGTCGTTGCCCAGGCTGAGCCACTGAACTGGAGTTAAGCTGACGTCGCCAAACACCCGCTGATTGGTCCTGGGATCGGTGACATAGCCAGGATCGTGTGTGCCCGTCCACTCATAGCCGGCTCTCGCGTTCCACAATGCCCCACTGTGAAAATGAACAGCTGCCCCCGCAACGTTACTGAAGCTCGAAGGTACCACGAAGAGCGGATCCGTATTGTCGGGCGAAGAAAGCTGGGGCCACAACAAAGCGTTCGACCGGGTGACGTTGATGCGCTTGTAGTAGGACTCCAGATCGAACTGTTTTGAGACGCGATAAGCCAGCTTCAGACCCGCCCAATGCCGGTGCATTGACGGATTGCCGAAAGGGTTAAACACAGTGGGGTCGGCCAGAGAATACAAGGTGACAAAATCGTTTATCAGATTCTGCTCATGAAAGTCAGCCACCACCCGCAGTCGGGATACCGGGTTCCAGGCCAGCGTGGCGTCCGCATTAAAGGTGTTTTGGGAATGATTGCCGGTAAGCAGAATCCGGGGATCGGACGGGGTAAACAGGTTGTCGGTCCGCGCGTAGCTGATGTCGCTGTTCAAGGTGACGTGATGGGCCAGTGCCATGCTGATCTGTAGCGAGTCGGCTTGGGTTTGATGGCTCGGCAACACGCTGTGAACGTAGGAGCCAGCCGGCGTAAGAGGAATGTCGGCGGGGGGATTGTCGGCATTGGGATCGGAGGTGCCGTAGATGTCTCGCGGATTCTGCATGCGGTCGTTAAAGCTGCGAAATTCGTGCTGGTAGGTGAGCTTGAGAAGCTTTCCTAAGGTGACTTCCGCACCTCCCGCAATATTCCGTGTCGTGTAGTTGTAAGAGCGGAACTGGGAACCGGAGTGACAGTTATCGCACCCAGTATCGGTCAGCGTCCCGTTCCCGCCCATGTCGAAGTACTGCATCTGGCTGTTGCCGTCCCGCGCCATCCAACCGCCTTTGACAAACAACTTCACTGGCACATTGGGCAATTGCACTTTGAGGGAAGCGTTGTTGATTCGGCGCCTGATGCCCAGTAAGGAATCCGGAGGGACCGAATCGATGCGAATGATGTCCGGAGAAATCACAGCCGCCCCAAAATAGGTATTGTCATCGAGGTGCCGCACAAAGCTGCGATTGTCGAGAGTGAAGTCCAGCCACTTCCCGAAGGTCAGGCGCGACTTCAGATCGTAGTCATCCCGGCTCAGGACGTCCCATGTGGACTTGATGGTCATATGTTGGGGAATATCCACATAATCAAAGGACAAATCGCCGCCCAGCGACTGTTGCAGGCTGTCATATTCGCCCACCCGGCCGCCGTATCCGCTGGTGTCCACGAAGCGGTATTGCGGCATCATCACAGTGAGGTGGTAGTTGACTTCGGGAGCATTCTCCGCCGGCTGGGAAGCGCCCGGCGTGGGTTGCTGAGCCTGAACCGTGTGCGTTACCGCTACAACTATGAATGCAACTACAAAAAGTTCGAGGAGTGCGGGAACCTTTTTCATTGCGCGATCTCCTTACACCAGCGAGTCCTTCCGCCGGGCACTACTTGTCGATGAACTTGCCTCCGCCAGTCGCGGAAGGTATGTCGCTTCCATGAATGGCGTTATGGCAATTGGTACAGCGGTCTACCAAGGGCAAGCTCGCGCCGTTGTGGTGTGCCGAATGACACTGCAGGCAAAGCGCGGGCTGGCTCACCGTCAGCATGTTCTGGTTCGGGGAGCCGTGTGCCGAATGACATTTCATGCAGTCCTCGTTGACCGGCGGATGCTGGAATGAGAATGGGCCCTGATATTCAGCATGGCAGGTGAAACAAAGATCGTTCGTGTTGGACGACTTCAGATTGTTGCCCGCGCTGCCGCCATGGGCATCATGACAATCCACGCATGTCATCTTGCCTTCGCGAATCGGATGGTGGTAAGGAAGGTCGGCTTCTGCATTCTGCTTCTGATGGCACCGCAGGCAGTTCCCGTTCATTTGCCCGCGCGACTCGATCGCTCTCGGAATGCCACGGCCCTCGCCCTGGAACTCGGCCCGCGCCTCCGCCTTGGCCTCGCTGTGGATGGTGTGGCAGTCAACGCACTTGAGGTCTTGCGCTTGATGCGCACTCGAGAACCAGTTCCGAACATGATCTGACTTGGCGTGACAACTCAGGCAGGCGCCGTTGGCTTCCTCCGCCGGACGATCCTTGAAGCTGACGATTTTGTCCTTCGACTCCTTCGAGTACCCGCCCGCCGCCACGTGCAGACTTCCCGGTCCGTGGCACTGCTCGCACTCGACCTCGCGCATGGCATGCTGGCTATGGCCATATTTCTTGGCTACTTCGCCGTGGCACGCGGTGCACTGGTCGGCGCCCATCTTCGAGGCGCCCGGTATGTCCACGAATTTGCTGAAATCCTGGTGCTGCTTCTCAGGGGTGGACTTGGTCTTATTCTTTCCGGCAAAGGCCGGCACGAAGGCGAGAAGAAGAAGAACAACGAGAATACTGCGAGGAACCAAGGCACGTCGGGGCATGGAGCCCTCCCGAACAACTCTGCCAGAGTAGCGGTTCTCGGCAGCGCGTCTCCGTGATAGCCGTCACACAGCGACGTGACCAAGTCTTGCTCAGTTCTCAATTCGGAATACGGCAGAAACGCCTAGGATTCGCTGCCGGGGCTGGCGCCGCGGCGTTGCTGGTTCATGCGGTAGAGGTGATGCACCGGACCTGTGCCGCGGCCCAGGGGATGTCCGGCGGCAATCGCAGCGGAGATATAGGTCTTGGCCAGTAACGTTGCTTCGGCCAGACCGCGATCGAGCGCCAGATGGCACGCCATTGCCGTGGCGAAGGCGCATCCGGTTCCGTGGGTAGAATTGGATCGCTGCCGCTCCGCTTTGAAAACTTCCTGCTCGATTCCCCGCCGGCTCTTGTAACTCAGCAGATCCGTAGCCTTCTCCAGGTGCCCGCCGGTGATCACCACCGCGGGCGCTCCCATCTCGTGCAGCCGGTTGGCGGCGGCCCGCATCTCCTCGAGGTCGCCAACCTTCAGGCCGGTGAGCGCCGCCGCCTCGTCGATATTAGGAGTGACCACGTCGGCCAGGGGAATGAGCTTCTCAATAAGAAGCCTGGTTCCCGCGCCATCCAGCAGATCCGCCCCCGAGGAGGACTTCAGGATAGGATCAATGACAAGGTTGGGCAGTCTGTTCTTGCCCGACCGTGAGCTGAGGAACTCCGCCAGCGCTCGCACTACCTTGGCCGATCCCAGCATCCCGACGTGAACCGCCGCGATCGGAATGTCGGCAGCCAACTCCTCCAGAGTTTCGGCTACCAAATCGGGGCTACACGCCTCGACGCGGCGCACCCCTGCTGTGGATTGAACGGTCATCGCAGTAATGCAGGCCACTCCGTAGCAGCCGTGCGCGGCGATGGTCTTGATGTCGGCGGTTACTCCGGCGCCCGAGGATGGGTCAAAGCCCGCTACGGTCAGTACGACAGGAGGTCTCTCAGCCATGGCCCACAGCACCGGAATCTAAGGGATTGAGGACTAAGAATCGCACAGCGTAGGGCTGCTTGTCTGCGGTGCGTGTGTCAGATTTTGCAAACTGCCACTTTCTGAGTGGGGACCACCCCGCCGCCGGATCGCCGTCTCTTTGGCGAGAAACCGAAAAAATAATCTTAATTCTTCCAGCAACCTTACACCTAAAATCCTCACGGCAAACAACTTAGCAAGGTAATCGCGGTAACCGATTGAATCCATTGAAGATGAAAATTCTTCCCGGCCTACAGACCGCACAGTATTTACTACTATGCAAAGGCATAAACCACTTGTTTTGAGTCACATTGCCTCTATTGCTCATTCTGCACAACAGGTTACGTGAGATATCGAGCACTAGCGCGTCACAATAGGGCATAGACTTTCGGGTTGACAAGCCCTCTGCCGCCTTCTAGCATTTACGGAACCTTAACAAACAACCTAGCTAGGACGACTTTTGAGATGCGAGGAGAACTGAATGCGAAGACGTATTGCTCATGGACTGACGATCGTCGTTTTGATCGTCGGCCTGGGAGCGGCTCAGGGCCCGAACAACTCGGAGGCCACCCCAGCCCCAAATAGTTCCGTCCGAAACAAGCCCGGAATCCGCAAACAGGTCGGCAAAGCACAACCCTACCAGATTGGCACAGCCTCCTGGTACGGCCAGGATTTCGAAGGCAAGCCAACCGCCAGCGGCGAAGACTACGATATGTACGACATGACCGCGGCGCATCCCACGCTTCCCTTGGGGAGTTATGTGCGGGTGACCAACATGCACAATGGCCGGGCGGTCGTGGTCCGGGTCAACGACCGGGGACCGATCGTGCCAGGACGCATTATTGACCTGTCCTATGGTGCGGCCCAGGCACTGCAGTTCGATAAACGCGGGTTGCAGCGAGTGCGCCTGGATGTAGTCCACCCCAAGGCACCATCCAAGACCTACCAGACGGTCGCCTTCAACCGCCCCATAGCGGAACTCCCCTAAAAGCCTTAGACTGACAGGGATGCAGGCAGCAATGCCAGTGCCCAACCGCGTCCCTGTCAGTGATCAGGGCAGGAACAATCGACTCGAGATCGATCCGCGCGAGAAACTCATCGTCGCCCTGGACGTGTCCACCGCGGCTGCCGCGCAGAAGATCGTAGCTGCGGTCGGTGACTCGGCGCTGACCTACAAAGTCGGCATGCAGCTTTATACCGCGGAAGGCCCGCAAGTCGTGCGGGATCTCGTGGCCTCGGGCCGGCGTGTATTCCTCGACCTCAAATACCACGACATTCCCAACACCGTCGGAGCAGCGGTGAGCGAAGCCGCCCGCTTGGGCGTGAGCATGTTGACTGTCCACGCGTCCGGCAGTGACCAGATGCTGAAAGCGGCGGTGAAGGCGGCTCGCGAGGTAAATCCTGCGCTCCTGGTTCTCGCCGTGACCGTGCTTACCAGCATGGACGAAAACGATCTGGAGAAAATCGGAGTTCGGGAAAATCTCCAGGAGGAAGTGCTGCGCCTATCCGCGCTGGCCCTGGCGAGTGGATGTCGGGGAATCGTCACTTCCCCGCGCGAGGCTTCGGCGTTGCGGACCAAGCTGGGAAGGGACTTTGCCATTGTCACTCCTGGAGTGCGCCCGGCGGGCAGCGCACGCGGCGATCAGGCGCGCGTCGCCACTCCAGAGGAAGCCATCGCCGCAGGCGCTACTCACATCGTCGTGGGACGACCCATCACCGACGCGCCGGACCCGGCGGCCGCGGCGCGGGCGATTCTGGCGCAGATCAGCGGGGAGTTGCCATAAGGCTTTTGGGAAGCACGGCCTCAGCCGTGCCCCTCTTTCATTTTCCCCCAATCGACTTCCGCAACTCCTCGGCCGACCCCTGCAACAGATTTCTCAGCACTGCTACCTCCGCCGCAATTCCCGTACGCAGCGCAGGATCCACATCCGGCGCGAACAGCGAAGAGTGATTGGACGGCAGATGCGTTCCCGCCTCTTTCGCCTGGGCATAGGCCCGAGGCTCCGCTCCCCCAAGCCCAAAATAGAAAGAGGGAACGCCCTGCTCGATGAAGTAGGAGTAGTCTTCCGATCCGGTGATTGGTTCCCCGTCCATCACATTTTCTTTTCCCAGAGCGGCTTCGAGCGGCCCGCGCAGTCTCTGAGCCAGAGCCGGTTCGTTATATACGGCGTCCGTGCTCTCATAGTGCTCGATCAGGGGCTCGCGCGTCGCCCCGCCGGCCTCGGCTTCCGCCTTCACAATCCGGGCGACTGCGGCGAGAATTTGCTTGCGAATCTCGGGCTTGAATGTTCGTATGGTGAGCCCCAGCTCAGCCTGATCGGGAATGATGTTGTTTTTCAACCCGGCGCTGACATAGCCCACCGTGACCACCGCTGTCTCGCCCGGTTTTACCTCGCGGGAAACGATGGTCTGCAGCGACAGAATCGTCGTCGCGGCGATCACAATCGGGTCGATGGTGGTGTGCGGCGCCGAGCCGTGCCCGCCCTTGCCATAAATCGTGACCCGCACTGAATCTGCATTCGCATAGCGATCGCCCGAGCCGACGCCGACCTTCCCTGCCGGAAACGCGTTGCTGACATGCAAAGCCACGCCCACGTCCGGTTTCGGAAAGCGCTGAAACAGTCCATCCTCGAGCATTTTCTTGGCCCCAGAGATCGTTTCTTCGGCGGGCTGGCCAATCAGCATCAGCGTCCCGTGCCAGGTGTCCTTGCTGTGGGCCATGATCGCTGCCGTCCCCACGATTGACGCCATGTGCAAGTCGTGGCCGCAGGCATGCATGACCGGGACATCGTGTCCGGCATCGTCTTTGGCGTGCACTTTGCTGGCGTAAGGAAGACCAGTCTTCTCTTCCACCGGAAGCGCGTCGAGTTCGGTGCGGAGCATGATGGTCGGCCCTGGCCCGTTCTTGAGAATGGCAACTACGCCAGTGCCGCCGACGTGTTCCGTCACGTCATAACCAAGACTGCGCAAGCGGCCCGCCAGCTTCGTGGCCGTCTGATTTTCGTGGGCGGAGAGTTCCGGATGCTCGTGCAGATCGAGATAGAGCGCATGCGCGTCGGAATAAACCGCGTCAACTTCTTTCCCACTCGTGGGGACTTGCGCCGAGACGCAGGTGCCAAGAAATACCAGCAGTAGCAGTTTCGCAAGTTTCATCGTGCCCGGATCATAGCTGCGTCGAGGAAGCAGGCGCAAATCATGCGGCCGGGCTCGCCACCGGCGTCGTTCCCAACAGCGCGGAACCACCAGGTTGCTCTTCCGGTAATGTCTTGGAAAGTATTTAAGTCACTGCCGGTTTTGCAATTCCTCTTGCCCTCTTCCAACCGGGTGTACAATTTTCGTAGCAGGCACTTGGTTGCGCGACTTCGTATAGCAATGCCGAGGTGCTCATGAACGTCCACATCAGTTATCGGCTTCATAAAATTCCCGCCGTCGAAAAAGACATCCAACATCAGATCGAAAAACTGCGGAAACGGCTGCAAGTCTTCCGTCCCGAACTGATTCATTTGAAGGGTGTGATCGAGGAAGTTTCCGCGCGCGAGGGCACCAGCGTTTCCCTCAACCTGCGCCTGCCTTCGGGACAGATGGCGGTGCAGGCCAAAGCATCGACGGCCGCGGCCGCAGTGAAGAGCGCCTTCGAGGATCTGCTGCAGCAGGTCGGCAAACACAAAGATCTGCTGCGGTCGTCGCACAAGTGGCAGCGCCGCAGAAATGAAGCGTCGGAGCGCCGCACCGTTACCGTGCCATTCGAACAGACTGTGGCCGCGGTCTTCCCTGCCACCGTTTCCGCGGACGACGTCCGGTCCTACGTCAACGTGAATCTTTCCCGCCTGGAGCGCTTCGTGGAACGCGAGATCTACTTCCGCGAGACTTCCGACCTGGTTGCGCGCGATTCCATCAGCAAGGAAGAAGTCATCGACGAGACGATTGCCGCCGCGCTGGGCAACGGTCAGGAAAAACCTGAGCGGCTGGCGCTGGAGCCCTGGCTCTACCGGCTGGCTCTGCATGCGCTCGACGAACTTTCCCGCCCCGACGAAAGCAATGGCGGCAGCGTGCACCTGGAAGAATCGGCGCGGCCACGCAACGTGAAGGGCAGCGATGAAGCCGAGCTGCAGTTCCACCAGCCTGATGAGTCGATCACCGAGGAGACGATCATCGCCGATGGCCGCGTGTCCACCCCCGAGCAGATCGTCGGCTCCGACGAGATGATGCGCCTGATCGCTTTGTCCCTGCGCGACATCCGCCCCGCCAATCGCGAAGCTTTCATTCTGCACGCCATCGAAGGATTTGGCGTCGACGAGATCTCCGCCATCACCGGCGATCCGCCGGACCGTGTGCTGGCTTCCATCTCGGCCGCGCGCGACCACCTGCGCAAATCGCCCGCCTTCGTCCAACAATTCAAGGGCCGGTTCGCCTCCACCGGCACGGCCTAAACTGTGTTCCAACCGACAACATTGGGGAAAAAACCGAATGATTACTCGCGAACAAATCCGTGAACTCGCGGAATTCGAAGATCCGGGAGCTTCCGCTCTCACTTTTTACTTTCAGCACACTGCGCCCCGGAACAAGGCGCATAAAGAGGAAACGATTCTCACCAAAGAGCTGGCGCGCGATGTGTTGCGGCGTCTGGAAAGCAACGGCAAAAACGAGTCCGCCCGCGCTGACCTGGACCGCATGGTGCGCCGCTCGCAGGAATGGCTGGGCAATGGCGCGCGCGCCAAAGGCGTCTTTGCCTGCTCCGCCCGGGGCTTCTGGCGCGAGTACGATTTGCCCGCGCGACTCCCGAGCACCCAGTTCTTCGTCGACCGTCATTTCCACCTGAAACCGTTGGCACAAATACTCGGCGCATTTCCCAGCCTGGGCGTGGTTCTGGTGGACCGTCACCGCGCCCGCCTGTTCGACCTGCGCCTGGGTGAATTAATCGAACGGGAAGGCTTCTTTCATCCCTTGATCCGGCGCGGACGCAGCGATGGCTTTGCCGGCTACGATGGCGGTCACGCCGAGCGCCGCGTCGCCGACGAAGCTCGCCAGCACTTCAAAGTCGTCGCCGACTTTCTGATGGCGGCACTGGAAAAAGGCATCTTCGAGAAGTGGATTCTGGGTTGCCAGGAAACCCACTGGTCGCAGTTCGAGACGCAGTTGCATCCCTATGTCAGGGAGAGGTTGTTGGGGCGGTTTCCCGCCGAGGTAGCGCATGTCAGCCGCGACGATATCCGTTCCCGCGCGGAACGAATCTTCGAAGACTGGCAACAACGCCGTTGCGGGGAAGCGGTCCACGAAACGCTCAGCCACGCTCGCAGCCACACCCGGGGCGTCACCGGATTGCGGCGCGTGCTACGCGCCCTCGAGATGGGTGAAGTCCAAACCCTGCTGATCGGGGAGAACTATGTCGCCCAGGCGGTGGAATGCAGCGGTTGCGGACACCTCGACGCCCATATCGTGAGCACGTGTCCGGTGTGTGGCCGCGACACTCGCGAAGTGGTTGACGTAGCCGAGGCCCTTTTGCCCCGCGTGATTCATCGCGACATTGAATTGTTTTACGTGAAGGACGATCCTGAGTTTGACAAGGTCGGGAACATCGGAGCATTGCTGCGTTTTCGTTCCGAGCAGAACGGCAACGTCCGCTCGATCGACTCCATCCCGGCGAATCAGCCACTTGGACGCCAGCAAGGACTCGTGGGCCGCTACCGAGGTGCGGCAAGTCGTTGATTCTGTTCGTCAATAGCTGCGAGCTATAACTGCTGGGCAGTTCGGATGTGGCGGTTCGCCGGTTCCCGGGGTTCAAGATCGCTCGTGGAATGGCCCGCCTTTGCGTTCCTGGGCTGCTGGTGAGGCCCGGATGCCCAGGGAGGGTTCCGGGGCATCACTTTCGGGCGAACTGCCGCCAACCCCCCGTTTCGACTCGCTAACTTGCGGATAGTCCAACAGTTACTTCATTTCCACGACCGTAGCGTGGTATGCTTCCGGCTTCTGCGCGACCCATGCCCTTGCATTCAAGGCAATCCTCTTCATCAACTACGCTCATTCAGCAGCTTGCCAGGAGGAATCCATGACCTTTTCCCGCCGCGATTTTGTGAAGACTTCGATCTTGGGCGCGGTCGCCGCCGGGGTGGACAAATCTGCGCTGGCGAAGAACGCACAAGCGGGTGATGACCAGGCCCGGGATTCACATCCCGGTTCGTACAAACGGCCAATCATTGTGTGCGCCAACAATGGATTCGCCTATCTCGACGATGCCTTCACCTTTCTGAAGAACGGCGGCGATACGCTGGATGCCGCGCTGCGCGTGGTGAAAGGCCCGGAGGACGATCCCAACGACACCAGCGTGGGCCTGGGCGGCATCCCGAACGAGGAGGGCGTGGTCGAACTTGACGCCTGCTGCATGCACGGGCCGACGCGGCGCGCGGGCTCGGTCGGCGGCGTGCGTAACATCAAGAATGTTTCCCTGGTGTCGAAGGCGGTCATGGAGCACACCGGCCACGTAATGCTCGTCGGCGAGGGCGCGGAGCGCTTTGCAGTTGCCGTTGGTTTCCCCCGGGAGAATTTGCTGACCGACCACTCGCGCAAGATCTGGCTGCTGTGGAAGGAGTACCACTCGACGGAAGACTGGTGGGGGCCGGGCCTGGCCGATCCGCACTGGCAGCCGCCGCAGACTGATAATAGCAAGCCGCAGTCGGAGCTCTGGCAGGAACGCTGGCGCCGGCTCGACGAACATGCGGCCGATTTGGGGATTGCCCCCGAGTTGAGGCGCGAAGCGATCCACAAAGTTCTGTTTCCGCCCACGGGCACGATTCATTGCTCGGCATTGAACGAGAAAAGCGAGATTTCCGGCTGCACCACCACCAGCGGCTTGGCATTCAAACTGCCGGGACGCGTGGGCGATTCTCCCATCATCGGCGCTGGATGTTACACCGATCAAGATGTAGGTTCGGCGGGGGCCACCGGAAGCGGCGAGGAAAATATCAAGGTCGCGGGGGCGCACACGATCGTCGAAAACATGCGCCGCGGCATGTCTCCGCAGGAAGCCGGCATGGACGCGCTGAAGCGCATTGTCCGGAACTACAACAACGACATGAACAAACTGCGCTTCGTGGACATGACGTATTACATCCTGCGCAAAGACGGTGCGTATGCCTGCGTGTCCCTCTGGGAAGGCTACTCCGAAGGGCACCCGCACAAGATCGCGGTGCATGACGGCACGCGGCGCGCAGAGATTGCGAAGCCGCTGTTCAAAGGATGGTCGCAGGATTTTCCGCCGGAACCTAAAGTGCCGGCGGAGGTGGAAAAGCAGTTTCGTTGATTAAAGGGGCGCGTCGGAGTTATTGGACAAGCTCGATGCGAGCTTTGGTTGCGGCGGCCGCAAGGTGGCGGTCGAGGGTGGCAAGGGGCAGATTCTCCCGGCGCGATACCTCGACATAGACCGCGTCATACGCCGTCAGTTGAAACGTTCGTGCCGTTCCGAGCGCCTGTCGTATCGGGATCAAGTCGATGGCGCTTTCGATCGCCCGCCCCAGCAGCAGGTCAATTTTTTCGATGGCCTGCAAAGTGTCCGCCGTGCTGAGCGTGCCGCGCCTCTCAGCGGTTACGAGGCCACTTGCCATTTCCAGATGCCACAGCGCTGGGACCACAGCTTTCCCTCCATGCAGCAACCTCTGCCGAAGGCGTTCCGCAAATGGCGGGATGGGATTGTCAACAAACCAAGCCAGCGCCACCGAAGCGTCGAGCACGAAGGCCTTCACCGGCGGCCCTCTTCGATGAAGTCCTTCGCAGTGAAGCCCTTGTGAGGTTTCGCGCGTTTACGGATTTCCTCAATGTCGGCGAAGATCTCGGCGACGCTGACTTCGGAACGCGCGGGAACGATTACCGCGGCCAGCTTTCCCCGCCGCGTGATCCCGATCTGCTCCCCTGCACTGGCGCGTTCCACCAGTTCTGACAGTTTCTGCTTGGCTTCAAACAAACCTACGGTTCGCATACCCCATTCACCTAGGTGATTAGTCTAGATGAATTGAGTTGCCCCGGTCAATGCCGAAACTGCTACGAGAACCGCACCTTCACGTCCGGCCCCTTCTCCAGGTGGATGCTCTCGACGAAACGCACTTTGCCGGTACGCAGCGTCAACACGACCGACGACGTACGCGTGCCTTCGCCAAAGAAGCGCACGCCCTTCATCAGCGCTCCGTCGGTGACGCCGGTGGCCGCGAAGATGAGTTGCTTGCCTGGGGCAAGATCTTCGGCCTCGTAAATTCGGCTCTTGTCCTTGATGCCCATGCGAGCGAGGCGCTCTTCCTGGTCGGGCTTCACCACCAACCGGCCGAGCATATAGCCGTTGAGGCAACGGATAGCGGCGGCTGTGATCACGCCTTCGGGCGCACCACCCGAGCCCATCACGGCGTGGACACCCGTGCCTATGACAGCCGCGGCGATTCCAGCCGAGAGGTCGCCGTCGCCGATGAGGCGTATGCGCGCCCCCGCGGCCCGAATGTCGCCAATAAGTTTCTCATGGCGCGGACGATCGAGCACGATCACGACGAGGTCTTCCACGTCGCGTTCGAGTCGCTTCGCGATGTTTTTCAAATTGTCGGCCACGGGAGCATCGAGTTCGACTGCGTCCTTGCAGGACGGCCCGACCACGATTTTTTCCATGTAGCAGTCGGGAGCGTTGAGCAGGCCTCCTCGTTCCGAGGCGGCGAGCACGGTGATCGATCCGGGCGCGCCGGTGGCGCAGAGATTGGTACCTTCCAGTGGATCGACCGCGATATCGACTTCAGGCACGTCGGTGCCATCGGGAAACTCGGCGCCCACTTTTTCGCCGATGTAGAGCATGGGCGCTTCGTCGCGCTCACCCTCGCCGATGACGATGGTGCCGCGCATGGGAATCGTATCCATGGTCTGCCGCATGGCTTCGGTGGCGACCTGGTCCGAGAGCTTGCGCTCGCCCTGCCCCATGGTGCGGGCGGAGGCAATCGCGGCCACCTCAACCACGCGCAGGAAGCGCGACGTCAGATCGCTTTCAATGTTTTCCCCGAAACTGCGGGCCTTGCCTTCAGGGCGAGTTTGCGTGGCCATACCAGACCTCCCAGGACTCATAGCGGCGGGGCGCCGCCTGTCCGAGCACGGCGCATGATGCTCCATCGGAGAGGTTTTGGTCAAGAAGGACCAGGACAGGTTGCGGTCGGAGAACTAACCCCGGTCACTTCACGGAATTGACGGACTCCGGCGTGAAGAGAACGGCCTGGCATCCGGTAACGGTCGAGCACATCAGAATGGCGCGGCGCACCAGGCGGGCGGAACTGCCCTCTGGGAAGGCTACTTGAAAATGGGCCTCCGACAGCGCTGCCTGGCCGACGTCCTTGAGCTTTTCCGAGCCGCTGACGAACTCCACATCTTCCAACTTCGGCCCCGGGGCGAAGAGCAAAAAGAACTCCGCCGTTTCCGAGCCGGGCACAAGCCGTTTGAGCTTCACGGTGCGCAGCTGGCTTAATTCGCTGCCGTTTGGATCGCCGCGCAGCAGGTCGAACCCCGAAGGCACCTTAGTCCCGGTGAGGTGCTCGAGCCGATGGCGGGTGTCGTCCCACGGGCCCCCGGGAGCATGCGCCTCGGGCGTCCCTAGGGCTAGCCGGTACATGTGGATCGCTTTTTCCTTCTTCTTCTCCTGCTCGTAGACCTGGCCGAGATGATCGGCCACCACGGCTGACTGCGATAGCAACCATGCCGAATGGAGGTAGCTTTCCGCCGGGTCGAGATGGCCGAGGCGAAAGTGAACCCATCCCAGAGTGTCCCAGAACATGCCGATCTTCTGCGTGCACGTCAAATCGTCGGGGAGAAGGTTCGAGAGCTCGACGTCATAGGATTCCTTCTCCTGCCTGTCGACGGCCTGCTGCGCGTATTCCAGAGCTTTGGGGAGGCTGGCGTTGGCCTCGGCGAATTCGTACGCGACGTTGTTCAGGATCTCGGGTTTCGAATCACCTTCGACGACTTTTTCCAAGGTAGCCGTGCCTTTTTCGATCTGTCCGCTTCTCAAGTAAGCGAAACCCAGCCGGGCCTGTAGGCTTCCCCGATTGCCGCTAATTTTCAGCTCGGCCTCATAGGCTGCTACCGCTTCCGAATATCGCTTCAATTGAACGTAACAGTTGCCCAGATTCGCCGGCCCGTCTGCGTCGGATGGGTGCGCCTTCATAAAGTCCTGCCACGGCACAATTGCGTCCTCGAATCGCGAATGCGCCATCAGACTCATGCCCAAGGCCTTGGCAATGGCCGGTTGTTCAGGATCGGCGGCCATGGCCTTGTGAAACGCGTCCACGGCAGCATCCACTTGCTTCTGCCCGAGAAGCAGTTCTCCAAGTATCATCCAGGCGCGCGTAAACTTGGGATCGGCCGACACCGCACGACGCAAAGAAGACGTTGCACCCTGCAGGTCATGCTTCGCCATCTCGTCGCGAGCCTCAGCAAGCAGTCGGTTTGCGTCAGGAGAATTGCTCTCGGGTAATTCCAGAAGCGCGCGAAGGGATGGAGTGAGGGTTGCGGGAAGCTGGCCGTTCGGCGTCCCAGACATGCCTGAGATGGCCGGTGCCGTGCCGGACGACATTTCGACATATTGATCGGCATCGTCCCGCATGAGCTTGTTGAACGCCTTATAGTCCGCCAGCTCTGCCACCGGTATTTCGCGCACTTTGGTGACGAGGTGGCGTCGAACCACCAGGACACCCCGGCTCTCCGAGTAGGTGGAGTGATATTCCGCGAAGTCGTGTTTGAGGTTCACTTCCGCGGGGAGTTGTGGCGTGTAGCCTTTGGGTAACTCGATCCTAGCCTCGGAAGAAATCTCAATCGGCGAGCCCAGCCAGACCGGTTCCTTGGGCTGACTGTCATCTTCGTTCACCGGAGGCAGAAAGAACGCTGGAGGGGGAGCGGTGATGTGGTGATTCGTCCAGTCGGGGTAATCTTTGCGATTGTAGGAATACGAGATGTGAAACGGTTCCCCGGTCGCTTCCGGCGAACTGGCCTCAACATCGCTCACTGTTCCGGCATAACCCGAGTTGTAGGAGATGCGCTGCATCAATTCCTTCCACTCTGGTTGCCCTACCTTACGGAAGGCAGAACGCAAAAGAACTTCGGTGTCACCGCGATCGGTACGCTCCATCTTTGCGTCGAGCGTGCCAGCCTCGCTGAGCTTGCCATCGATCTTGAAGACTGCTGAATTCAGGAATGGCGGGTCGGCGGGCGTGGTCGCCAGCTGGGTTGATTTTTCTCCCAACATCACCAATGCCTGCTTGTCGCGCAGGGATGCAATCAAATAACCCGACGGCGCTACTTCGGGCGTGGTGTCGAGCCAGACCGCGTCCTTGCCCTGCGGCAGATAGCCAATGATGTGATCGAATTGCGCCGGTGACGGCACGTCGGGATCGAGTTTCCGGGTGGAACTGATGAGTGCGGGGTAGAGAGTGATGCCGGAAGCCTGCAGCAACGAGGCCAGCAGTGTGTGCTTGTCTTTGCAGTCACCATAATTATTGGTGAGGACGTCTTCTGCGGCGTGCGGTTGGTATCGTCCGATGCCAAACGCGATTCCAATATAGCGGTACTGCATGCTCACGAAACTGTACAGCGCGTGCAGCTTGGCAGCGTCATCCGTCATGCCCTTGGTGAGTTCCGCCGCTTTGGCGCGGATGGCGGCGGTCGGTTCGACGCGCTCTTTCTGCAGGTTCCAGTACCAGCGGCCCACATCGTCCCAGCTTTGAAAGCTGCTGATTTGCACGTCGGGTTGGGGAAGACGGCCGAGCGCCGCGTCCACCTTCCTCTTGTTGCTGTCAGGCTCTTTTGCTTTGTCAAGCTTCGAGTAACTCCAGGTGTAGAAGCGAAAGCTTCCCTCGGTCCTGACGGTCTGCGTGGCTTGCGGTCCCTTTACCTTGACCGCACGCTCCGCGGGCACTCGGACCTCTACCCTCTCGTCGAGTACGATGCCGTCGTGGTAAAAGCCGTACTGGAACCAGAACTGGCCAGGAATCAGCGGTTTGATTGCCTGCCAGTGGACCTGGTATTCGAGAACATCGCCTTTGCCCAGTCCTTTGACGGCAATATGTTTCTCCCGCAAGTCGCTGTAGAAAGGAGCGCTGCGTGTGATTTCCGAGTCCAGATCCTGGATATTGTCGGGCGGCGTGATCACCGTGCTGCCGTCGGGCTTATGCACACGCACGTAATCGATCTCGGCGGTCTGCGTGGCCGATTGAAACGGCAGGTTCAGAAGCCCCCACTGTTGGACGCCGGCGTCGGTCTGCACGCGAATGCGAGTGGTCTGTTCACGAGTTTCCTTGCCGTCGTTGTCGAAGGAGATCTTGCTCGACATTTCTTCAATGACCGAGGCATCCTGAGAGTAGTCGGCCTTGGCAGGAGCGGGCGGCGAAGTCTGGGCGAGGCCGAAAAACGCCGCGAACACAACGGCAACAGGAAGGAGGCTGCAACGGCTAAACATAGCTTGCCTGTAGTTATCGTTGCTGCGTAAGAAAAAGGCAAGAAAGAAAGAGCGCTGGCGCGCAGCCGGGGTGGCCGGGACGAACCTGGTCTCGGACGCCTTGCGAAAGACTGCGCACATCCATGCAAATGCTTGTCGCCATCGGAATACCCGATGCCTGGCTTACGCTGGCCGTGGTATCCTCTCTGGCCTGATTCGGAAATGAACCCTATGCCGGGAGCCCGCCCGCTGACCTTTCTCTGCATCACCACTTACGAAAAAGGACAGGAATTCATGCGCGAGTGCAAGCGGCAGGGGTGCCGGGTGTTTCTGCTCACGGCAGAGAAACTGCGGGATGCGGACTGGCCACGCGAAAGTCTGGACGACACGTACTATCTTCCCGCCGACCTTCCCCTCGCCGATATCGTGGGGGCAGTGACGCATCTGGCGCGCACCCACAAACTTGACCGCATCGTCGCCCTCGACGAGTACGACATGGAGACGGCCTCGACCCTGCGCGAGCACCTGCGCGTGCCGGGCATGGGCCTGACCACCATGCGCTATTTTCGCGACAAGCTGGCTATGCGCATGAAGGCACTGGATCGCGGAGTGCGTGTCCCGGATTTTGTGCCGGTCTTCAACCACGACGACATTCGTTACTACCTCGATCACGTGCCGGGGCCGTGGGTGCTGAAGCCGCGGCAGGAAGCCTCCGCGATCGGCATCAAGAAGATCCATACCGCCGAAGAACTGTGGCCTGTTTTAGAGCAGTTGGGCGACAAGCAATCTTCCTATTTGCTGGAAAGGTTTGTTCCCGGCGAGGTCTACCATGTGGATTCAATTGTTTCCGAGAACGAAGTGGTCTTTGCCAACGTCAGCAAGTATGGCAAGCCCCCGATGAACGTGGCCCAGGGAGGCGGAGTTTTCACCACGTTTACTGTGCCGCGCGGCAGCGATGCCGACGCCAGCCTGCGGCAGACCAATCGTGACCTGATTGCCGCTCTGGGCCTGGTGCGAGGCGTGGCACACACGGAATTTATTCAGGCGCATGCGGACGGACAATTTTATTTTCTCGAGTGCGCGGCGCGCGTCGGGGGCGCCTACATCAACGAGATGGTCGAGGCCGCCACCGGGATCAACTTGTGGCGGGAGTGGGCGCGCGTGGAAATCTCCGGCGGCGATGGCACGTACCGCCTGCCCGCGGCGCGCGAGGAGTACGCAGGAGTAATTCTTTCGCTGGCGCGGCAGGAGAGCCCCGACACATCTGCTTACAACGATCCCGAGATTTCCCTGCGGATCAAGAGACACCATCACGCGGGATTGATCCTGCGCTCGTCCAATCCGGAGCGCGTTCAGACACTGCTGGAGGGCTATGCGGGGCGCTTCGCGCAAGAGTTTCTTGCAGTCGAGCCGCCGCGGGAGAAACCCACGGCATAGAGACCTTGGGGACACGGCGCTTCCGCGTGGCGAAGAAAGAGAATCAGGCCGAGCGCGCACGGCGGATGTCAAAGATGAGGCTGACGACGATCAGCGCGATTCCGCCGCCTAGTTCGAGGCGCTGCGGGCTGGGCAAGCCCGCCCAGACCAAGTCAGGCGGCCACAACAATCTCGCGTCGCGCAGGGCGTCCAGGCAGGCCAGCACGCCGGAGAGAAAACCTAGGGCAGTGGCGAGCCGCTTTTTCTTGTGGGAAGTCATCGAAGTTAGCTATCGCGGGCTTGGCCGATCGAAGCTAGGAGTCTACGCCTCAGAACGCGTCAATCCCGGTCACGCTCTGGCCGATGATCAGCGAATGCACATCGTGCGTGCCTTCGTAGGTTTTCACCGACTCCAGGTTCATCATGTGGCGCATGATGGGATAGTCGTCGGCGACGCCGTTGGCGCCGAGGATGTCGCGCGACAGGCGGGCGCATTCTAGCGCCATCCAGACATTGTTGCGCTTGGCCATCGAGATATGCTGATGCTCGACCTTGCCGGCATCTTTCAAGCGGCCAACCTGCAACACCAGCAATTGCGCCTTGGTGATTTCGCTGATCATCCAGGTAAGTTTGTCCTGCACGAGCTGGTGCGAAGCGATGGGCTGGTCGCGCCACTGCTTACGCAGAAGAGAATACTGGAGCGCAGTGTCGTAGCACGACATGGCCGCACCGATGGCTCCCCAGGCAATGCCATAGCGGGCCTGGTTCAGGCACATGAGCGGCGATTTCAGGCCGCCGGTCTTCGGCAGAAGATTCGACTCCGGGATGTGAACGTCTTGCAGGGAAAGTCCTGACGTCACCGAGGCGCGCAGCGACCACTTGCCGTGGATGTCGTCGGCCTTGAAGCCGGGACGATTGGTCTCGACCAGGAAGCCGCGAATCTTGTCGTCTTCGTTGTCCACTTTGGCCCAGATGATGGCAATGTCGGCGATCGTGCCGGAGGTGATCCACATCTTCTCGCCGTTGAGGATGTATTCCTTGCCAACTTTCTTGGCGCGTGTGCGCATGCCGCCGGGGTTCGAGCCGAAGTCGGGCTCGGTCAGGCCGAAGCAGCCGAGTTTCTCGCCCTTCTGCATGGCGGGCAGCCAAGTCTGTTTCTGCTCTTCGCTTCCAAACTCCCAGATGGGATACATGCATAGTCCCGACTGCACGCTGACAAAGCTGCGTACGCCTGAGTCGCCACGCTCGAGCTCCTGCGTCATCAGGCCGTATTCGACGTTGCCCATTCCCGCGCAGCCATAGCCCTTGAGCGACGCGCCGAAAAACCCGAGATCGGCCATGGGCTTGACCAGTTCGCGCGGGAAGCGCCCGGCACGGTTGCACTCTTCGATGATGGGGATGAGATTGTCTTCGATGAACTGGCGCGTGGTGTCGCGGACCAGTCGCTCTTCGTCGGTGAGTAAAGAATCGTACTGGATGAAATCGACACCGCGGAACTTGATGGCAGGCATGAGAAATCTCCGTGGCTATTTAATGGAACCCCAGGTCGAACGATGCAGCAAGCGCGTTTGCCGCCCCGCAGGATCGGCGCGCGGAGAAGGGCAAACATATGACGGTAGCAGGGGCATGGGAGCCGGGTCAACGGGCGGAGCCGAGTAGCGCGTGTCTCTGCTGACGCTGGATGCCTTCCCCATCGATAACTCTTTTCGCGAACGATCAAAGCGCAAGACAGCCAGCGCAACCATACTGTAAAATCAATGGCGGAAGAAGATCGAGACGCAGCCAGACGGTTTTCCCGAGTGGATTCCTGTAGTCCTGAGTAGATTTCGGACACGTCCCATCCACAATCAGCCGCAAATGTTCTGCGGATCGTGCTGTGCACACATTGAAGAGATCAGGAGATCAACCATGGCAGTAGGAGCGAAAATTGCAAAAACCGCCGACCGCAAGAAGGTCATGGACACCACCAAGAGCACGGATTGCCCGAAGTGTGGCAAGGCGACGCGCATCGTGAAGCGCATGAAGGACCGCGAGCGCGGGGTCCCGGGCGGAATTTACATCTCGTGCTCGGCTTGCGAGTTCTACGAGAAGCTGTAGGAGCGGTGTCGAGTTGCAGGTTTCACTGGCTGAAGCGAAGAGAAGCTTCCTTGCTCCGGCTTTAGTTTTATTCTCGGGGGCAAGAGAAACTCGAGATAGAATCAAGTTGGCATTCAAGATGAAGAACGAACGAAAATTCACAGTCCTTATTGAACGGGACGAAGACGGCTACTACGTCGCCACCGTTCCCTCCCTGCGGGGCTGTCACACGCAAGCGAAGACCCTCGACACGCTGATGAAACGGACACGCGGGGCGATTGCATTGTGCCTCGAAAGCGAAGACGGCGCCAGCCGCTCGCTTGAATTGGTTGGAGTTCAGCAAATTTCGATATGACTCGCCTTCCTTGCACCGACATCTACGAAAGTAGACTTTCTCTTCACGGTGCACCATTGGTTTAATTTCTTTGATGTCCTCCAGTTCCGAACCTTCAAGTGTCAAGGTACTGATCGACCTGAGTGTTCGCCGTCGTGGTGTGCTTACACAAGAAACATGGATTGAGAAAACGCTAAAATGGGCTGGCTACAACATCACGAGCCGGATTGCCGCGTGGAAATTGAAACCGCAGCCAGATGGCGCGTGGCTTCAAGAACAGATCGCGTGCCTGCCAACAATATCCCGGTTGGCGACACAAGGCACGATTCTTCTCTACACATACGCTGAACTTGAGTTCGAAGAATGGAGCGGCAGACCGGAGATGATGGGGACTTTCGGCGATCTATTCTGTCGGGAGGCGATCAAGGAATGTCCGGCCGGAGTAAACAGACCGCGGTTTCGGCAAAACGTTGATTTTGTCTACTATCTGAGGAGAGATGGGCTCAGAGAGTTTTGTAATTTCCTTCTTGCACTCGAACCATCGGTTTTGGAAAAAGCAACCGAATTCTGGAGCACGCTGCCAGCTTTTGAGCGGGAGAACCTAGTGCAGTTGGGACAGTTTAAGTCATTGTGCCGCGGTCTATCTGAAAAGCACTACCCAGATGCTTTCCACCTCTGGACCGCAGAAACAAATCGTCTGGACTACTTTCTCACGATGGACAGGAGATTCCCGAGAGCATTGTCCACTAACCGTAGCCTGAATTTTCGATGCAAAGCAGTCTCACCAGACGAGTTTCTGAGTTCTTTGGGTATTTTGGAAAGAGACCCTTCTCAATACACGGATTCCCATCCACGTATGTACCACGAATAACTGCATTACACCGCGACCGTCACTGACGTCTCGGTCCGCGTAACTGGCCGGTACAGCGTATCGCGCTCGATAGGCTCGCGGCCGGCAGCGCGGATCAATCGCTCCAACTCTTCGCGGCGCATGCCCTGCGGTGTGGTCGCGCCCGCATCGTGATAGATCTTTTCCTCGATCACCGTGCCATCCATGTCGTCGGCGCCGAAGCGTAGGGAGATCTGTGCGATCTTCGGCGTCATCATTTGCCAGTAGGACTTGATGTGCGGGAAGTTCTCGAGCACGAGGCGGCTGACCGCGATCTGCTTGATGTCGAGCATGCCGGTGGTTTTCGGCAGATGCTGCAGCGGGGTGTTGTCCGGATGGAAGGCCAGCGGAATGAAGGTTTGGAAGCCGTGCGTCTGGTCCTGCAGGGCGCGCAGCTTGAGCAGGTGGTCGACGCGGTCTTCGTCGTTTTCGACGTGGCCGTAGAGCATGGTCGCATTGGATTTCAGTCCGATCTGATGGGCGAGCCTGGCGGTGTCGAGCCACTGGTCGCCATCGATCTTGTGGTCACAGATGATGTGACGCACGCGGTCGGCGAAAATTTCGGCGCCGCCGCCGGGGAGCGAATCCACGCCT